>Ga0213833_1000072_pt1 | contig 259626 bp, 243 predicted proteins | sample SWATP21_FD_160575 | JGI IMG/M metagenome (GOLD analysis project Ga0213833, IMG submission 160575) | Coastal seawater microbial communities from Marineland, Florida, United States - SWA TP2 #1 | ecosystem: Environmental > Aquatic > Marine > Coastal | place: USA: Florida | collected 2016-08-14
GGCCGGATGTGGAAGCGCAGTAATGCGTGCAGCTGACCGGTACTAATAAGCCGATGACTTGATAACACTTTCCGCTATTTCTTTAGCGTGACTCGCGTCCACCGTGTGGTTCCCGATGTACGGTCGGGAATCTCGATACGCGCCTTCGGCGCTACTCGATCACCGAGTAGCGTGCGAACGCTATCGCAGACTGAAACATCGATAGTGTTTCGGCGGCCATAGCGAGAGGGAAACGCCCGGTCCCATTCCGAACCCGGAAGCTAAGCCTCTCAGCGCCGATGGTACTGCAGGGGCCACCCTGTGGGAGAGTAGGACACCGCCGGACTTCTTTTCACGGTAATGGCCACCCAAAGCAGGGTGGCCATTACTCGTTAACAGGAGGAACCAGAGCCGATGGCTGACGACGACCGCGAGCGCCCTCGTCGCCCTCGCTACACCTCGAATGACCGGAACACGCCCGCTCGTGGCGATCGGAAGCCGTATCAGAATCGTGATGGCGACCGCTCGTACGGCAAGCGGGATGACCGGAAGCCGTATCAGAAGCGTGATGGCGACCGCTCGTACGGGAACCGGGATGACCGGAAGCCGTATCAGAAGCGCGAGGGCGACCGCTCGTACGGCAAGCGGGATGACCGGAAGCCGTATCAGAGGCGCGATGGCGACCGCTCCTACGGCAAGCGCGAAGACCGTGGTCCTCGCCGTGACGCCGAGCCGCGGGAGCCGCGCGCGCCGCGCCGCGACGTGCCCGAGATCCCCGAGGAGATCACAGCACGCTCGCTGCCGAACGCGGCGCGGAACGACCTGAAGACACTGAGCAAAGAGAACGCCGACGCGGTCGCACGGCACCTCGCCATGGCGGGTCTGCTGATCGACGACGACCCGGCATTGGCTCACCGCCACGCGCTCGAGGCGAGTCACCGTGCCGGTCGGATCGCGGTCGTGCGCGAGACCGTCGCCATCACCGCATACGCCGTCGGCGACTACGCTCTGGCCCTGCGCGAACTGCGCACGTACCGACGAATCAGCGGCAAGGACGACCAGATCGCGCTGCAGGTGGACAGCGAGCGCGGGGTCGGACGCGCCGACCGCGCGCTCGAAGTGGGACGTTCGATCGATCGCGACAAGCTGCCGACGGCGGCGCGAGTCGAGCTCGCGATCGCGATGTCGGGCGCGCGTCTCGATGTCGGCGAGACGGAGCGCGCGCTCCTCGAGCTCGACATCCCCGAACTCGACCCCGACCGTGCGTTCGAGTGGAGCCCGGCGCTGTTCGCGGCCCGCGCGGCCGTTCTGGAGGAACTGGGACGAGCGGAGGAAGCCGAGGAGTGGTACCGCCGTGCCACGATCGCCGCCGAGGCGCTGGACGACGCCAGCGGGTTCGAGGCAGGTGAGACCGTCTGGGTTGACGAGGTCGAAGAGGAAGAGGACGCCGAGGCCTCCGACCGCGCGCAGCCTGCCGGCGATGCGTCTGTCGAACCGGCGACGGGCGACGACCCTCAGGTCTGATCCGGCACGAGCAGGATCTTTCCGTTGGTGCCGCGCTCGACGTCTTCGTGTGCGCGAACGGCATCGCGAAGGGCATAGCGCGGGCCGAGCTCGATCGTGAAACCGCCCGCCGCGATCAGCCCCAGCGCCACGGGAATCGCTTCGCGCCGCCACGCGCGCTGCTGATCGGTGAGGCCGTGCGCTGCGCCGCCGGCATAGGCCTGGATGCCGTAACGGGGTGCATCGGCCCCGCGTACCAGCGTCGCCACGCGTGAGCGGTCGTGCACGACCTCGACCGACGCCGCGAGCGCTTCGTCGGTCCCCGCACAGTCGAGTGCCACATCGATCCCCGTCCCAGCGGCCCGGACTCGCTCCACGAGGCCCGGTCCGTAGACCACCGGAACGGCACCGAGGGCGCGCACGCGGTCGGCGCGTCGCTCCGACGTCGTGGCAAGCACATCCGCCTCCCATCGCACCGCGAACTGGATGACGGCCTGCCCGACCGCACCCGAGCCGCCGTGCACGAGCAGGCGATCACCGGGTCCGACGGCCAGCGAACGAAGCGCTTGATACGCCGTGGCCACCGGGATGCCGATCGCCGCGCCGGTCTCGGCGTCGACGGCGGGCGGGCGGAGGGTCAGCGCGGAGGCGGGCACGATCGCCTCCTCGGCGTAGGTCCCCTGTGCGCCGCTGACCACCACCGGCATGCCGGGGCGGAACCCCGCCACGTCGTCGCCGACGGCCAGCACGATCCCGGCTCCATCGGAGCCCACCCCTCGTCGGCCCTCTATCGGTGTCGATGCCCGCAGTCCGCTGCGGAGTTTGGCGTCGATCGGGTTCACCCCGGCCGCCTCGATGCGGACCGCCACCTCCCCCGCAGCGGGGTCGGCTGACGCCACCTCGGCGTACTCCAGGACCTCGGGGCCGCCGAGCCGGCGGTGGAAGACGGCGTGTGGCATCTGCATCCTCTCGATCGTCACTGCCCGCGGAGGGCTTTGCCGATGCGCTGCGCCGAGACGGGCTCGGCGGTGCCGAGGGCCTGCGCGAACAGGCTCACGCGGTACTCCTCCAGCATCCACCGCACGCGGACGAGGTTGTCGGGGGAGGAGGGGGCGAGGGGGATCGTGCCACCGGCGTCGGCGAAGGCGGCGGCGGACCGCTCGTACTCGCTCTGGCGCTGGCGATCGCGCCCGGGATTGTCGGCGAGCCCCGTCACGCGGTCGCGCGCGCCCTGGAGATAGCGGGGCAGATGCGCCAGCCGGGTGACGCCGACGCGTGAGAGGAATCCGGGGAAGACGAGGCCGGCCAGCTGCGCCTTCACGTCGTTCAGCGCCCCGAGGAGAGTGAGGGAGTTCTGGCCCTTCACGGCCTTCTCGACGTCGCGCGAGAGGCTGATGATGCGGGCGGCGAGCGACACCACCGAGAAGGTCTCATCGACGACGACCGCCGCATACGCGTCGCGCGCCTTCTCGAACGCGGCCTGCGACCGCGGGGCGTCGCGCCCGACCTCGCCGAGTACCCGGTCGGCGACGGCGAGGCGGGCATCCTCGATGAGCGCCTTCGCCGACGGGTAGGGGGAGGCCGCGAGGGCGAGCTTCTCGGTGCTGGTCAGATGGTCGAGCACGTACGACGCGGGAGAGGCGACGGCGCGCAGCAGCAGGCGGCGCGCTCCGCGGTGCGTGGCGACCGCCGCCGCGTCGGCCGAGGTCTCGATGCGGAGCGAGACCGTGTCGCCGTCATCGACGACGGCGGGGTAGCCGCGGACGACACCCCCCGCGACCTTGCTGTCGACGACGGCCGGGAGATCCCCGAAGTCCCAGGATGTTATCCCGCTGCGTTCGGCGAACCCCACTGATGAGGCGCCTGTCGCGCCCGTGCCGTCGGCTTGCGGCGCAGCGGCCGCGACCGACGCGGGTGCGGCGGCACGCTCGACCGATCGAGCGACCGAAGACCGCGCCCGGTCCGCGAGCCGGCGCTGCAGGTCCGCCAGATCGCGACCGGAGCCCGCCGTGCGCCCCCGCGCGTCGACGGCACGGAAGGACATCAGCAGGTGCGGCGGCACGCGTTCGAGGTCGAAGTCGTCGTCGCTGACGGGCTGGCTCGCGACACGTCGGATGCGGTCGGCCAGCGCGCGCCGCAGCGAGACCGGTGGACGTCCGTCGTTCGATTCCGGCCCGTCGGCGGCGATCTCACCAGCGAACGTCGCCGCCCAGTCCGCGGCAGGCACCACATGGCGCCGGATCGATTTGGGCAGGGATCGGATCAGCGCGGTGATGAGCTCGTCGCGCAGGCCCGGCACCTGCCAGTCGAACCCGGTCGGCTCCAGCTGCGCGAGCAGGGCCAGGGGGATCACGACCGTCACCCCGTCGTCGGGCGCGCCCGGCTCGAAGCGGTACGCGAGGGAGAGCACCTGGTCGCCCTGGCGCCACCGTGCAGGGAAGTCGTGCTCGCCGCGGCGACCGGCGTCGTCGCGGAGATCCGCTTCGGTCATGTCGAGCAGACGCGGCGTGCGCGCCGACGTCTCCTTCCACCACGTCTCGAACGATCGGGTGTCGAAGACGTCTCGCGGCACCCGGGTGTCGTAGAAGACGTAGACGGCCTCGTCGCCGACCAGGATGTCGCGACGACGCTCGCGCTCCTCGACCTTCTCGAGGCGGCGACGCAGCTCGAGGTTGCGGCGCTCGAAGGCGGTGAGGCGCTTGTCCAGATGGCTCGTCTCCCACTCGCCCTCCACGAGCGCGTGGCGAAGGAACAGCTCACGAGCCAGCGGTCGGTCGAATCGGGCGAGCTGCACGCGGCGTTTCGGGATGATCTCCACGCCGAAAAGGGTCACCTTCTCGTATGCCGAGGCTGCTCCCTGCGACCTCGACCAGTGCGGCTCGCTCACCTGCCGCCGGGCGAGGTCCCCGGCGAGGGACTCCGCCCACGCCGGGTCCACCGCGGCGACGGTCCGTGCGAACAGGCGGGAGGTCTCCACCAGCTCCGCCGCCATGACCGCCGACGGGCGCTTCTTGCGGACGCCCGAACCGGGGAAGATCGAGAAGCGGGTGCCGCGCGCGCCGAGGTACTCGGCCTTCGTCGATGCGCCCCTGGCCGAGCGGCCGCGAGCATCCCGGCCGACGTCGCTGCGCGTGTCGAGGATGCCGAGGTGGGAGAGCAGCCCCGCCAGAATGGCGCGATGCACCGCATCGGGGTCGGCGGCATCGCCGGCGGGACGACCGTGCGAGCGTCCCCGGCCCATGAGGGCGCGCAGCTGACGGTGGACGTCCATCCACTCCCGCACCCGCACGTAGTTCACGAACTCCGCGCGACACATGCGCCGGAACGCGCTCGAGCCCAGCTCGGCCTGTTTCTCCTGGAGGTACTGCCAGAGGTTGAGCAGTGCGAGGAAGTCGCTGGTCGGATCGGCGAAGCGCGCATGGAATCCGTCCGCCTTGGCGCGCTCGGCCTCCGGACGCTCCCGCACATCCTGAATCGACATCCCCGCGACGATGGGGAGGACCTGGTCGAGGACGTCGGTGCGGTCGGCCTCGACGAGCATCCGTGCGAACCGGGGGTCGATCGGCAGTCGCGCGATCCGCTTGCCGATATCGGTCAGGCGGGCGCCGTCATCGCCCCGGCCGGGCGCGCGCACGGCACCGAGCTCGACGAGCAGGTCGAAGGCGGCCTTCACGCCGCGGGAATCCGGGGGAGTGAGAAACGGGAAGGCGGACACGTCTCCGAAGCCGAGGGAGAGCATCTGCAGCACCACCGACGCGAGGCTGGTGCGCAGGATCTCGGGCTCGGTGAACTCCGGGCGCGTGGCGAAGTCCTCCTCGGCGTACAGGCGGACCGCGATTCCCGGTGCCGTGCGGCCCGCGCGTCCGGCCCGCTGCTGGGCCGACGCCTGCGACACCGGTTCGATCGGAAGGCGCTGGATCTTGCTGCGAGCGCTGTATCGCGAGATGCGGGCGGTACCGGTGTCGATGACGTACCTGATCCCGGGGACGGTGAGGCTCGTCTCGGCGACGTTCGTCGCCAGGATGACGCGGCGACGGACCCCGGCGACATGCGAGCGCTCGAAGACGCGGTGCTGCTCGGCGGCCGAGAGCCGTCCGTACAGCGGGAGCACCTCGGTCGGGGAGGCGTCCTTCGCGTACATGCCGCGAACCGCATCCATCGCATCCCGGATCTCCGCCTCGCCCGGCAGGAACACGAGCACGTCGCCGGCCGGCTCGCGGTCGAGCTCCCGCAGGGCGCGGGTGAGTCCGTCGATGTCGTCCGACTCGTCGTCTGACGCGTCGGTCCGCGGGCGGTAGCGCACCTCGACCGGATAGGTGCGACCGGACACCTCGACGATCGGTGCCGGATCGCCCTGCCGGTCGGCGAAGTGCTTCGCGAAGCTCTCCGGGTCGATCGTCGCGCTCGTGATCACGACCTTGAGGTCGGCCCGCCGGGGGAGGATGCGGGCGAGGTAGCCGAGCAGGAAGTCGACGTTCAGGGACCGCTCGTGTGCCTCGTCGACGATGATCGTGTCGTAGCGGCGCAGCATCCGATCGCGATGGATCTCGTTCAGGAGGATCCCATCGGTCATGAGGGCGATGCGGGTGTCGTCGGAGACCGCGTCGGTGAAGCGCACCTTGTACCCGACCGTGGAGCCGAGCGGCACCTGAAGCTCTTCGCTCACCCGCTCGGCGATCGTCCGCGCGGCGATGCGTCGCGGCTGGGTGTGGGCGATCGAGGTGCGCCCGAGCTCCAGGCAGATCTTCGGCAGCTGCGTCGTCTTGCCCGACCCGGTGGCTCCGGCGACGATCACGACCTGGTGGTCGCGGATGGCCGCGGCGATCTCGTCGCGTGCCGCGCTGACGGGCAGCTCGGACGGATACGAGATGACGGGGTCGGGCGCGGACATAGCCCTCCATCGTACGACGTGAGTGTGCGGGAGGCGGCATGCAGCGGGTACCGTGGAGGGGTAGACCTACGAGGAGGCCGCCGCGTGTTCATCCTGTCCCTTCTGCTGTTCGTCGGCGGCATGGCCCTGCTGGGGCTGGCGATCTCTCTGCCCGTGGCTCCGGGCGTCTTCTTCGCGCTCGGCATCCTGGTGCTCTCCCTCGGCATCGCCCTGCCGATCCACTTCGGCGGCACCCCGGGTGCTGCCGGGCGCTGGTCGATCTCGCGCAAGGATTCCTGACCCGCGTCGATCGCTTCGTCAAGGGGTGCTCGTCCGGCGCCGGCCCTCCTAGGCTGGGGGGATGGCGAACATTCCCCACATCGAACTCAACGACGGTCACCGCATCCCGCAGCTGGGCTACGGGGTCTTCCAGGTTCCGGCCGATGACACCCAGCGCGCCGTGAGCGAGGCGCTCGAGGTCGGCTACCGTCACATCGACACCGCCGCGATCTACGGCAACGAAGAGGGCGTCGGCGCGGCCATCGCGGCGTCGGGCATCGCTCGCGACGACCTCTTCGTGACCACGAAGCTCTGGAACGACCGACACGACGCGGACGAGCCCGACGCCGCCGTCGCCGAGAGCCTGGAGAAGCTCGGCCTCGAGTCGGTCGACCTCTACCTGGTGCACTGGCCCACGCCCGCGAAGGACAACTTCGTGCACGCGTGGGAGAAGATGATCGGCATCCGCGAGCGCGGGCTCGCCCGCAGCATCGGGGTCTCGAACCACCTCGTCGAGCACCTCGACCGCATCGTCGAGGCGACCTCGGTCGTTCCCGCCGTGAATCAGATCGAGCTCCACCCGGCGTATCAGCAGCGCGAGATCACCGCGTGGGCGGCCGGTCACGGAACGGTCATCGAGTCGTGGGGCCCGCTCGGACAGGGCAAGTACGACCTGTTCGGCGCCGAGCCGATCGTCGCGGCGGCCGAGGCGGTCGGAAAGACGCCCGCCCAGGTCGTGCTGCGGTGGCACCTGCAGAAGGGTTTCGTGGTGTTCCCGAAGTCCGTGCGGCGCGCGCGTCTGGAGGAGAACATCGATGTCTTCGGGTTCACGCTCGACGAGCAGCAGATGGCCGCGATCGACGCGATGGACCCGGGCGACGGCAGCGGCCGCGTGAGCGCCCACCCCACCGAGGTCAACTGACTCACCCGGCCCCGCCCCGCTCCCGCGTGGCGGGGCCGGATAAAATGCACCGATGAGCACCGAGAGCGCCTACTGGTACGGCGAGGATCGCGACGACCGCCGCGAGCGTGCCGTCGCCCTGCTCCAGGCGTTCCGGCTCTATCGTGCGGCCGAGGTCGCGATGCGGCGTCGCACGCGTGAAGCGATGTCGATGGGCGAGAACGACCTGCTCGTGCTCCGCTATCTCCTCCGGGCGCAGCGCGAGGGGCGGCGCGTCTCGCCGAGCGAGCTCACGCGATATCTCGGCGTGTCCACCGCGTCGATGACGGCGATCATCGACCGGCTCGAGAAGTCACGCCACGTGCGGCGGGAACGCCACGAGACGGACCGGCGCAGTATCCACGTCATTCCCACCGCCGAGACCGACCACGAGGTGCGCGCGACCCTCGGCAAGATGCACGAGCGGATGCTCGCGGCCGTCATCGACATGACCCCCGAAGAGGACCGGATCGTGACCGAGACACTCGCCCGCCTGCAGGCGGCGGTCGACCAGGTCGAAGCCGAGCCGACGGCGGACTGACTCAGCCTGCGGATGCCGCGCGCAGGTGCGTCACCTGCGCGCGCGCGACCTCGACGCCGAACACCATCTCGAGGGCGGCTTCGAACTCATCCATGCGCCCCGCCGCGGCGAACTCGCGGGCTCGGACCGAGGGTGTGTGCGAGAGCACGCCCGCGAGGTGGCGGAGCGCCGCCTCGGCGCGCGCATCCGACCCGTCGCCCCGGAGCCGGCCGAGCTCCGCGTGGAGGATGTCCTGGATGTGGCGGCGCACCGCGACGATCGCCGGGGCCGCATCGCGCTCCGCGGTGAAGGTGGCAACGGCCGAACCGACGACCTCGTGCGCGCCCGCGCCCAGTTCCGGCAGTGCGGCGTGTCGGCCGATGAGCTCGAGGTCCAGGAGCTCCACACCCTCGAGGGCGCCGACCTCCGGGTCGATGTTGCGGGGGAGACCGAGATCGACGAACAGGCGTCGCGAGGTGTCGACGACGTCGTCGGCGGTGATGACATAGCGCGCGGTGCAGGTGATCACGAGTTCCGCGTCGCGGATCGCCGCGCGCAGATCGGTCTCGGCGCGCACACCGTAGCGGGCGGCGAAGCGCTGCGCGCGACCGGTGGCGGAGTAGACCCGCACATCGCCGGCGCCGCGCGCCTGCAGCGCGGCAATGGTGGTGGCGGCGTAGCTGCCGGTCCCCACCAGGAGGACCGGAACGGACGCCCAGTCGGAGATGCGGCTCTCGGCGAGATCGAGGGCGAGGCGCGCGAGCGAGCGACCGGCCGCACCCATGTCGGCCCTCGCGCGGACTTCGCGGGTGGCGTGTGCCGCCCGCTGGAAGGCCTGTTCCAGTGCCGGGCTCGTGGTCCCCGCGGTGCGCGCGTCGCGAAGCGCCCGCTGCACCTGACCGGTGATCTCCTCCTCGCCGACGACCATCGACTCCAGGCCCGAGCTCACCGAGAAGAGGTGCTGCACGACGTCGTCGCCGGCGAACGACTCCGCGCTCTCGCGCACGCTTCCCGCATCCGCACCGATCGTTTCCGCCAGCGTCTCGAGGACGGCCTCGCGCGCGAGCGCACCGGGCGCGGCGAGCGGTTCGTCGATCTCGAGATACGCCTCGAAGCGGTTGCACGTGGACAACACGACGGCGCCGCGCACGAAGGGGTGCGCGGCGACGAGTTCGGCGCCAGTGGACTCGCTCACACGCGAGATGCGGTCGAGGACGTCGAACTCGGTGTTGCGATGGCTGGCCGTGAGACAGAACAGCACCCCTCCATCGTAACGTCCGATCCTGAGGGTGTGCGCGAGGACGTAGCCTGGAGGGGTGTCATCCGCCCTGTCCCTCCTGCCCGTCGGGCACCCCTTGACAGACGGCAGAACCGCACGTTCGCCCCTCGTTCGGGCCGCACGCGGTGATCGGCCCGAGACGGCCCCGGTCTGGTTCATGCGGCAGGCGGGACGCTCGCTGCCGGAGTACCGGCAGTCGCGCGCCGGCGTCGACATGCTCGAGGCGTGCCTGCGCCCGGAGCTGGCCGCGGAGATCACCCTGCAGCCGGTCCGCCGCCACGGTGTCGATGCCGCGGTCTTCTTCAGCGATATCGTCACGCCCGTGCTGCTCGCCGGCGTCGACGTCTCGATCGTCGCCGGCCGGGGGCCGGTGCTCGCGGAACCGGTGCGCACCGCCTCCGACGTGCTCGCGCTCCGGCCGATCGACCCCGCCGTGCTGCAGCCGATCTCGGAGGCGGTCGCGCTCGTCGTCGCGGAACTCGGAGACATCCCGCTGGTCGGATTCGGCGGTGCCCCGTACACGCTCGCGAGCTATCTCGTCGAGGGAGGCCCGAGCAAGGAGCAGCTGCGCACTCGCGCCCTGATGAAGACCGACCCGCACACGTGGGCCGCGCTGCTGAACTGGTGCGCCGATGTCACCGGCGCCTTCGTGCGTGCGCAGGTGGAGGCTGGCGCGAGCATCGTGCAGCTGTTCGACTCGTGGGCCGGTTCGCTCTCGCGCGCCGACTACCAGCGGCGCGTCGCCCCGCACACGCGCCGCGCATTCGATGCCCTCCGCGGATTCGACGTGCCGAAGATCCACTTCGGTCTCGGCCTGTCGGAGGTGCTCGATCTCGTGCCGCCGCTGGGAGCGGACGTCGTCGGCGTGGACTGGCGGCTGCCGCTCGATGTCGCCGCGACGCGCATCGGCCGTCCGCTACCCCTGCAGGGCAACATCGACCCCGCCCTGCTCACGGCGCCGTGGCCCGTGCTCGCCGCCCACGTCGACGACGTGCTCGCGCGCGGGGCCGACCTGCCCGGCCACATCCTCAACCTCGGTCACGGCGTGCCGCCGGAGACCGATCCGACCGTCCTGACCCGAATCGTGGAGTACGTGCATGGCCGCTGAGAACACCGCCCCGACCGCCGACCAGAACGAGGCCGGCGCGCAGACCCACTACGGCCTGTGGGCGGTCTTCCGCCGCGATCCGCACCCGGCCGAGCCGCTCCCCGGAGCCGTCGCCGCCGTCGACGCCGCCGCGTCGATCGATTCGCTGCGGGCCGTTTACGACGTCTCGGGCCTGCGGGCGGATGCGGACGTGCTCGTGTGGCTGACCGGTCGCACCGCCGAGGGGCTGCAATCGGATCTGCGCACGCTCCGGCGCTCGCGCGAGTTCGCGCCGCTGCTGCCGACCTGGAATGCGATGGGCGTTCACCGCGACGCCGAGTTCAGTCGCGACCACTCGCCCGCGTTCGCCCGCGGTCTGCCGCCCAAGGAGTGGGTGACGGTGTATCCCTTCGTGCGCAGCTACGAGTGGTACCTGCTGCCGCCCGAGGAGCGCGGCGCGATGCTCGGGGAGCACGGACGCATGGGGCGCGACTTCCCCCAGGTGCAGAGCAACACCGTGGCCTCCTTCGCGCTCGGCGACTACGAGTGGCTGCTCGCCCTCGAAGCCGACGATGTCATCGACCTCGTCGACCTCATGCGCTACCTTCGCAAGACCGAAGCCCGACGCCACGTGCGCGAAGAGGTGCCGTTCTTCACCGGTCGTCGCATCGACGTCGCCGACGTCGCCGACGTCGTGAGCTGATCGCGATGGCGCTGCGCATCGGCACGCGGGCGAGTGCGCTCGCCATGACCCAGGCGGGCACGGTCGCCGACATGCTCGGCGCCGAGCTGGTGCCGATCGTCTCCGAGGGCGACACCTCGACCGCATCGCTCTCATCGCTCGGCGGCACCGGGGTCTTCGCCACGGCCCTGCGCGAGGCGCTGCGGCGCGGCGAGGTGGATGCGGTGGTCCACTCCTACAAGGATCTGCCGACGGCTGCCGAACCCGGACTGGTGATCGCCGCGGTCCCGCCGCGCGCCGATCCGCGCGACGCCCTGTGTGCACGTGACGGCATGACCCTCGAGGAGCTCCCGCCGGGCGCCGCGGTGGGCACGGGCTCGCCGCGTCGTCGCGCTCAGCTGGCGATGCGCCGGCCTGATCTGCATCTCGTCGACATCCGCGGCAACATCGACACCCGGCTCGGTCGCGTCGGACACGAGGATCCGGAGCGCGCGCTCGACGCGGTCATCCTCGCGGCCGCCGGCCTCGAGCGGATCGGTCGCCTGGACGCGGCCACGGAACTGTTCGACCTCGACCGCTGGCCGACCGCGCCGGCTCAGGGCGCGCTCGCCGTCGAGGTGCGCGAGGGCGACGAGCATCTCGTGCGGCGCATCGACCACGCGGCCACGCGCGCGTCCGCCGATGCCGAGCGAGGCGTGCTCGCACGCCTCGAGGCAGGGTGCGCCGCGCCGATCGCCGCGATGGCCTTCGTCGAGGACGGCCTGCTGTTCCTCACCGCCCGCGTCTACCGCCCCGACGGCGGCGAGATGATCGACAGTTCGCGCGCCATGCCGATCGACGCCGAGGCGCCGGCGGAGCTCGCCACCCTCGTGGGCGTCGATCTCATCGAACGAGGCGCCGCCCGGATCGCACCGCTCGATCCGACGGTGCCGAACGCGCCCGACGCCCCATAGCGAAGGAGAAACCGTGACCGCGCCCCGCATCCGACCTCGCCGTCTGCGTGCAACGCCCGCGTGGCGTCGCCTGCAGAGTGAGACGCGCCTGGACGCGTCTCAGCTCGTGCTGCCGATGTTCCTCGCCGAGGGAGCCGCCGAAGCCCGCCCCATCTCCTCGATGCCCGGTGTCGTGCAGCATTCGACCGACACGTTCCGGGCGGCTCTGCACCGCGCCGCCGAGGCCGGCATCGGCGGCGTGATGCTCTTCGGCGTGCCCGAGCACAAGGACGCCGTCGGCTCCGGCGCGACCGATCCGGACGGCATCCTCAATGTCGCGACGCGCATCGCCGTCGCCGAGGTCGGTGACGCCCTGGTCGTGCAGAGTGACCTCTGCCTCGACGAGTTCACCGACCACGGCCACTGCGGCGTGCTCGATGCGCACGGTGGCGTGGACAACGACGCGACGCTGGATCGCTATCGCGACATGGCGCTCGCGCAGGCGGAGGCGGGATCCCACCTCCTCGGGCTGTCCGGCATGATGGACGGCCAGGTTGCGGCGCTTCGCGATGCCCTCGACGGCGCCGACCGCGGCGATGTGGCTTTGCTGGCCTACTCCGCCAAGTACGCCTCGGCGTTCTACGGGCCGTTCCGCGAGGCGGTCCAGTCCTCGCTGCAGGGCGACCGTCGCACGTATCAGCTCGACCCGGGCAACCGCCGCGAGGGCGCTCGAGAGGTCGCCCTGGATGTGACCGAGGGAGCCGACGTGGTGATGGTCAAGCCCGCGATGACCTACCTGGATGTGCTCGCCGACGCCGCCGCGGTCTCTCCGGTGCCGGTGTGGGCGTATCAGGTCAGCGGCGAGTACGCGATGATCGAGGCCGCCGCCGCGCACGGGTGGATCGACCGCGAACGCGCGATCGACGAGTCTCTCACCGCCATCGTGCGCGCCGGCGCCGACGCGGTGCTCACGTACTGGGCCGTCGAGGCCGCCGAACGCTGGAAGGACGCATGAGCGCCACCGATTCCGCTCTGACCAACGAGACCGCCGCAGCACGTGCCCGCGCCGTCATCCCGGGAGGGGTGAACTCCCCGGTGCGGGCCTTCGGATCGGTCGGCGGCACGCCGCTGTCGATCGTCGCGGCCCACGGCGCGACGGTCACGGATGTGACCGGGCGCGAGTACGTGGACCTCGTCGCGTCGTGGGGACCCGCCCTGCTGGGGCACGCCCACCCGCGGGTGGTCGACGCCGTGCAGCGCGCGGCCTCTCGCGGTCTGTCGTTCGGCGCCTCCACGCCGGGGGAGACCGAGCTCGCCGAGCTCGTGGTGGAGCGCCTTGCCGTCGACGGCGCCCGCGGGATCGAGCGACTGCGCCTTGTCTCCACGGGCACCGAGGCCACGATGACCGCCATCCGCATCGCGCGGGGTGCGACCGGGCGAGACGTGATCATCAAGTTCGCCGGCCATTACCACGGCCACTCCGACGGGCTGCTCGCCGAATCCGGATCGGGCGTGGCGACGCTCGGCCTTCCGGGCTCCGCCGGCGTCCCCGCGCCGATCGCGGGGCTCACCCTCGTCCTGCCGTACAACAACCGTGCGGCGGTGCGCGACGCGTTCGCCGCGCATCCCGGGCGCATCGCCGCGATCATCGCGGAGGGCGCCGGCGCCAACGCCGGCATCCTCGCGCCCGAAGACGGCTTCAACGACTTCCTCGTGGAGACCGCGCACCGCGAGGGGGCGCTGTTCATCCTCGACGAGGTGCTCACCGGGTTCCGGGTCGACCCCGCCGGATGGTGGGGCCACGAGCGCGCTCGCGGCGCCGGCTACGTGCCCGACCTGCTCACCTTCGGGAAGGTCATCGGGGGCGGGATGCCGCTGGCCGGCATCGGCGGGCGCGCGGACCTCATGGAGCTGCTGGCGCCGCTCGGGCCCGTCTACCAGGCCGGCACCCTCAGCGGGAATCCGCTCGCGGTCGCGGCGGGGGTCGAGACGCTCCGGCTCGCCGACGCCGGTGTCTACGCCGCCGTCGATGCGGCATCCGCTCGCGTCGCGTCGGCGCTCACCGCCGCGCTCGCCGCGGAGGGCGTCGCGCACACGCTGTCGTTCGCCGGGAATCTGTTCTCGGTCGCGTTCCGCGAAGCGCCGGTGCGCGACTACGACGACGCGAAGGATCAGGAGGCGTGGCGATACGGCCCGTTCTTCCACGCCATGCTCGCACACGGCGTGTCGCTTCCGCCGAGCGTGTTCGAGGCGTGGTTCCTCACGGCGGCGCACGACGACGACGCCCTCACCCGCATCGAGGAGGCGCTGCCTCACGCGGCCCGCGCCGCCGCGGCGGCCTGACGGTCGCCGAGCACGCTCGCGCTCCGGGCGCCGGAACACCGTCAGATCCAGCCGGGAAGCCAGTTGTGGAGGCGCCAGAAGTCGTAGGGAACAGTCGTGGCGGTCTGGATGGGGTACCAGAACGCCGTGAGCACCAGCACCGCGATGAGAATCACCCACACCAGGCGCTGCCCGTTCGCACGTCGCACCGCATCGAAGGACGCCGATCCGGAGAGGTCGCGGAGTGCGTATGCGAGGGCGAGCACGACGAAGGGCAGCATGACCACGGTGTAGAACTGGAAGATCGTGCGCTCCGGGTACAGCAGCCACGGCACGTAGGTGGCGGCGATCCCGGTCAGCACGAGGCCGGTCTGCCACCGCGGTCGCACGGCGAAGCGGTAGATCAGCCACAGCGCCGCGGCCATGCCCGCCCACCAGATGAGCGGATTGTTCAGGCTGTAGATGTTCTGCACGCACGACGCCCCGCCGCAGTCCGTGCTCTCGTAGTACATCGACGTCGGACGCAGCAGCAGCGGCCACTGCCAGGCCGGGCTTGCGTAGCCGTGCTCGGTGGTCAGTCCGACGTGGAAGTCGTAGACGGCCTTGTGGAAAAGCCAGAGCGAGCGGAGCGACTCCGGTACCCATCCCCATGCGCCGGGGTCGGTCTCGCCGCCGAGGTTCCGTCCCCATCCGCCCGCTGTGAGCAGCCATCCCGTCCAGGTCGACAGGTAGACGACCACGGCGCCGGGGACGAGCAGCAGGAACGAGACCGGCCCCTGCCGGAGGACGGCGTCCGTCGGCCAGAAGGTGATCCCCGCGCGGCGGCGCGCCCACGCGTCCGTCACGATCAGGTAGACGCCGAGTGCGGCGAGCACATAGAGCCCCGACCATTTGACGGCGCCCGCGCATCCGGCCGCTGCACCCGCGGCGATGATCCACGGACGGTTCCACAGCACCGGGCGCCATTCGTGGGGGGCGTCGCGGGATGCCGTCCCGGCGGCGATGCGCGCAGCGTGCCCGCGGGCGTCGAGCGCCACGAACCATGCCGCCAGGAGCACGAAGAACGCCAGGAAGGTGTCCAGGAGAGAGACGCGGCTCATCACGATCGCCTGACCGTCCACGGCGAGCAGCAGCGCGGCCACGGTGGCGAAGGCGATCGACCGCGTGAGGGTGCGGGCGAACAGGTAGAGCACGAGCACCATGGCGGTGCCGAACACGGCGGCTGCGATCCGCCAGCCGACGGATGAATCCGCGCCGAACAGGGCCATGCCGACGCCGATGAGGAACTTCCCCAGCGGCGGGTGCACCGAGAAGCTGCCGGTCGCGAGGAAAGTGTCCGTCTCGCCCTGGGCGAAGTCTGCGTCGGCGCCCTCCGGCCAATCCGCCGTGTAGCCGAGCACCCACTGGCTCCATGCGTCCTTGACGTAGTAGGTCTCGTCGAAGATCAGGACGGCGGGGTGCCCCAGATTCCACAGGCGCAGGATGCCCGCCAGCAGCGTCACGATCACGGGTGCGAGCACCGCCCACCGACGGGCCAGCACGGGGTCCGCGCGCAGGCGCGTGGTCACCCGGTCGTACCACGTCGTCCTCGGCGCGGGCCGCGGCGTCACCTCGGCCGTCGCGCTCAGGTGGCCGGTGCCCCGCCCTCGTTCCGCGGCGGCCGCGGACGGATCGGCGGGCTCGGGCTTCGACACGTCGTCCAGCCTATGCTGGGGCGGTGATCATCCTGGCCGCGACCCCGATCGGCAACCTCGGCGACGCGTCGACACGGCTGATCGAGACTCTTGCGACGGCGCAGACGATCGCCGCCGAGGACACGCGCACCACCCAGCGTCTGCTGGCCGCGCTGGGCATCGACAATCGGCCTCGGCTCATCGCTCTGCACGATCACAACGAGAAAGATCGCGCCCACGACCTCGTCGAGCTCGCGCGCGACGCCGACGTGCTGCTGCTCAGCGACGCCGGCATGCCGACCGTGAGCGACCCGGGGTACGGTGTCGTCGCCGCCGCAGCAGCGGCCGGCGTGACCGTCACCGCGATTCCCGGTCCGAGTGCGGTGGTGACGGCGCTCGCCGTCGCGGGGCTCCCGACGGATCGCTTCACCTTCGAAGGGTTCGTGCCGCGCCGGCCGGGCGAGCGTGCCCGGATGCTCGCGGAGCTCGATGCCGAATCGCGCACGATGGTGTTCTTCGAGGCGCCGTCCCGCACGGCGGCCACGCTGCACGACATGATCGCGGCGTTCGGTGCCGAGCGTCGCGTCGCCGTCTGCCGGGAACTGACGAAGCTGCACGAACAGGTCGTGCGCGGGAGCCTGGCCGAGGTCGCCGCATGGGCGGACGAGGGCGTGCGCGGCGAGGTCGTGATCGTCGTCGCCGGCGCGGAGCGGCGAGCCGTCGCCTTCGGCGACGCGGTCGATCAGGTCACCGCGCTCGTCGCCGGCGGCGCACGACTGAAAGAGGCCGCCGCGGAGGTCGCCGAGGCTACGGCGCATTCGCGCCGCGATCTGTACCAAGCTGCGCTCGCCGCGCGAGACTGACGGCGCACGGGTCCGTCACACGGGGACGGGTCACCGGGACGGGCAACTAGAATTCTCGGGTGAGTACCGGCCGATCCTTCTACATCACGACGCCGATCTATTACCCGAGCGATGTGCCGCACATCGGTCACGGCTACACCACCGTCGCCGTCGACACCCTCGCGCGCTGGCACCGCCAGGCCGGGGACGACACCTGGATGCTCACCGGCACCGACGAGCACGGTCAGAAGATGATGCGCGCCGCCGCGGCCAACGGCGCGACGCCGCAGGAGTGGGTGGACCGTCTCGTCACCGAGTCGTGGTTCCCGCTGCTGAAGACCCTCGACGTCGCCAACGATGACTTCATCCGAACCACCCAGGAGCGTCACGAGGAGCGCGTGAAGGCGTTCGTGCAGGCGATCTACGACCGCGGCTACATCTACGCCGGCGAGTTCGAAGCGCTGTACTGCGTCGGCTGCGAGGAGTTCAAGACCGAGGCCGAGATCCTCCCGGGCACCGGGGAGTTCGAGGGACTCAAGGTGTGCGCGATCCACTCCAAGCCGCTGGAGCTGCTGCAGGAGAAGAACTACTTCTTCAAGCTCAGCGAGTTCCAGGACCGGCTGCTGGAGCTCTACGCGTCGCAGCCCGACTTCATCCGCCCGGAGTCAGCCCGCAACGAGGTCGTCTCGTTCGTGCGGAGCGGACTGAAGGACCTGTCGATCTCCCGCTCGACCTTCGACTGGGGCATCGAGGTGCCCTGGGATGACAGCCACGTCATCTACGTGTGGGTGGACGCGCTGCTCAACTACGCCACCGCGGTCGGCTACGGGACCGACCCGGAGCAGTTCGACCGGCGCTGGCCCGCGTACCACGTGGTGGGCAAGGACATCCTGCGCTTCCACGCCGTCATCTGGCCGGCCATGCTCATGGCGGCCGGTCTCGACGTGCCTCGCGGCGTCTTCGCCCATGGCTGGCTGCTCGTCGGCGGCGAGAAGATGTCCAAGTCGAAGCTCACCGGCATCGCCCCGACGGAGATCACGGATGTGTTCGGCTCGGATGCGTACCGGTTCTACTTCCTCTCGGCCATCGCCTTCGGCCAGGACGGCTCGTTCTCGTGGGAGGACCTCGCCGCGCGGTATCAGGCCGAGCTCGCGAACGGGTTCGGGAACCTGGCATCGCGCACCGTCGCGATGATCGGCAAGTACTTCGACGGCGCCGTGCCGGCACCCGGGGCCTACACCGAGGCCGATCTCGAGATCCAGCGCGTCGTCGCGGATGCGGCGAGCGCCGCGGATGCGGCCATGGAGCGTTTCCGCATCGACGAGGCGATCGACCGCATCTGGACGATCGTCGACGAGCTCAACGGCTACATCACGATCAACGAGCCGTGGGCGCTGGCCAAGGACGAGGCCAAGCGAGAGCGACTGCAGACGGTGCTCTACACCGTCGCGGAGGGGCTCCGCGCGCTGACCGTGCTGCTGTCGCCGGTGATGCCCGAGGCGACCGCCAAGCTGTGGCTCGCCCTCGGCGTGGGTGAGACGCTCGGATCGCTGGAGGATCAGCCCATCCGCGAGGCCGGCCAGTGGGGGGCGCTGCGCCCCGGCACCTCCGTCAACGGCTTGGCCCCCCTCTTCCCCCGCGTCGAGCAGGCCTGATCCCGCCGGCGCCCCGGCTCCCAGCGGCATCCACCCCTGCCCTGCGGCATCCACCCCTGCCCTGCGGCATCCACCCCTGCCCTGCGGCATCCCCCCCTGCCCTGCGGCATTGACCCCTGCCCTGCGGCATTGACGGCCTGGTGATGTCCCACTTTCTGTCCCTACGGGCGGCTATGGCGACGGAATTTGGGACATGCCCTGCGGAGTGGGCGTGATGGCCGGGTGATGTCCCACTTTCTGTCCCTATGGGCGGCTATGGCGACGGAATTTGGGACATGCCCTGCGGAGTGGGCGTGATGGCCTGGTGATGTCCCACTTTCTGTCCCTACGGGCGGCTATGGCGACGGAATTTGGGACATGCCCTGTGGAGTGGGCGTGATCGCCGGGTGATGTCCCACTTTCTGTCCCTATGGGGCTGGATGCGAGCGGAAAGTGGGACATGCAGCAGGATGGGGGAGGCTGGGACATGCAGCAGGATGGGGGAGGCTGGGGAAGCAGCAGGATTGGGAGCGCCAGGATGTGGAGCGACCGGATGGAGGGGAGAGGCGAGCGATGAGCGATCCGAGCGCGTACGTGCGAACGCGGGAGAAGGGGACGCGCGACACCCGATATCCGGATGCGCCCGCGCCGCTGGCGGTGCCCGTCTACGACAATCACGCCCACCTCGAGATCGAGGACGGCGATGATCCGCTGAGCCTCACCGACCAGCTCGACCGCGCCGCCGAGGTCGGCGTGGCGGGCGTCGTGCAGGCCGGAGGAGACATCGAGTCCAGCCGCTGGTCGGCCTGGGCGGCTTCGTCGGATCCGCGCGTCCTCGCGGCGGTCGCCATCCACCCCAACGAGGCCCCGCTGTATCGCGATGCGGGACGCCTTGACGAGGCGATCGCGGTCATCGACGAGCTCGCCGCACAGCCGCGCGTGCGTGCGATCGGGGAGACCGGGCTGGACTTCTTCCGCACCGACGAGCCCGGCATCCCCGCGCAGCACGAGTCCTTCGAGGCGCACATCGCGCTGGCGAAGAAGCACGGCATCGCGATGCAGATCCACGACCGCGACGCTCACGATGCGGTGCTCGAGACGCTGTCGCGCGTCGGCGCCCCGGAACGCACGGTGTTCCACTGCTTCTCCGGCGACGAGGCGATGGCCGGCATCGCCGCCGAGCGCGGCTACTGGCTCTCGTTCGCCGGCAACGTCACGTTCAAGAATGCCCAGAACCTGCGCGACGCGTTGCACGTGACGCCGGTCGAGCGCATCCTCGTCGAGACGGATGCGCCCTTCCTCACGCCGACCCCGCATCGCGGACGCCCCAACGCCCCGTACCTGATCCCGGTCACGGTGCGCTTCATGGCCGCGGAGCTCGGGGTCGAGCTCGACGAGCTGTGCGCGCAGCTGGCCCGCAACACCCTCGAGGTCTACGACGCGTTCTGAGCCTTCGCGTTCTTGCGCACGAACAGCGTCTCGGTCTGCTCCAGCTCCATGCCCTTGGTCTCGGGGATCTTCCACGCGACGTAGAAGAACGACAGCGCCGCGAACGTTGCGTACATGCCGTAGGTCAGCGGGAGCGACCAGCCGGACATGACGGGGAAGCTCACCGTGATGAGGAAGTTCGCGATCCATTGCGCTCCCGCGGCGACGCCGAGCGCCTTGCCGCGGATGCGGCTGGGGAAGATCTCGCCGAGGAGCACCCACACCAGCGGGCCCCACGACGCGCCGAACCCGATCACGAAGAGGTTCGCGGCCACGAGGGCGATCGGACCCCACGGGTCGGGGAGGGACACGTCGTCACCGGAGCCGGTGGCGAAGGCGAACGAGATCGCCATCGCTGCGAGAGATACCGTCATCAGCACCGACCCGGTGAGCAGGATCGGCTTGCGTCCGACGCGGTCCACCAGCACGATCGCGACGATGGTCACCAGGACGTTCGTCACCGACGTGATGACGCTGATCAGCAAGGAGTTCTGCTCGGTGAAGCCGACCGCCCGCCACAGCGTCGTGGAGTAGTAGAAGATCACGTTGATGCCGACAAACTGCTGGAAGACGGACAGGATGATCCCGATCCAGACGATGCCCTGGAGGCCGAAGACCGGACCGCGCAGCGACACCCCCGCGTTCTTGCGGTCGGCCTGGATCTTCTTCTCGAGTTCGTTGACGGTGATCTCGAGATCCTCCGGCGGCATGAGACGGGAGAAGATCTCCTTGGCCTCATCCATGCGTCCGCGTGCGATGAGGTATCGCGGAGACTCCGGCATCGTCAGCGCCAGGATGCCGTACACGAGAGCCGGGATGGCTTCGACCAGCAGCATCCATCGCCATGCGTCGAGTCCGAACCACATCGGCTCGTTCGCGCCGCCGGCGATGTTCGCCAGCAGCGCGTCGGACAGCAGGGCCGCGAAGATGCCGAGGGTGATCGCCAGCTGCTGCAGCGAACCGAGCGTGCCGCGGATCTGACGCGGCGCGACCTCGGCGATGTAGGCAGGGGCGACCACCGATGCGATGCCGATGCCGATGCCGCCGATGAGCCGCCAGAAGGTGAGGTCCCACACCCCGAACGCGAGGCCGGAGCCGAAGGCGCTCGTCAGGAACATGACCGCGCCGATCAGCATGACCTTGAGGCGCCCGAACCGGTCGCTCAGGGTTCCGGCCAGGATCGCACCGAAGGCGCACCCGAGCAGGGCGATCGCGACGACGAAGCCGGTGATCACGTCGTTCAGGGCGAAGTCGGACTCGATGGAGTCGACGGCGCCGTTGATCACCGACGAGTCGAAGCCGAACAGGAAACCGCCGACGGCGGCGGCGATCGACAGGGCGATGGCCCGCCGACCGTACGAGCTGCTCAGGGAGAACCCCGCCGTGGGGGTGGAACCGGATGACATCACAGCCGTCACCCTAGACCCGTGCGCGCCGGCGTGCACAGCGCCATGCTGGGCTTGACTACAGTGAACCCATGCCCGTACAGCTGCTCGGCGCGGGTGAGATCCGCGCCCTCGCCGCCGAGCTCGATGTCACCCCGACGAAGAAACTCGGTCAGAACTTCGTCGTCGACGCCAACACGGTGCGCAAGATCGTGCACGTCGCCGATGTGCGTCCGGGCGAAAGCGTGGTCGAGATCGGCCCCGGGCTGGGGTCTCTCACGCTCGCGATCCTGGAGGCGGGGGCGAGCGTGACGGCGGTGGAGATCGACGCGCGCCTCGCGGCACGCCTGCCGGGCACGGCGACCGCTCACGGCGTCACGGACGGCGCACTGCAGGTCGTCGCCGCGGATGCGCTGCGGGTGTCCGATCTGCCCGGTCGGCCGACGGTGCTCGTGGCGAATCTGCCGTACAACGTCTCGGTCCCGGTGCTGCTGCACTTCCTGGAGACCTTCCCGGAGCTGCAGCGCGGCGTGGTGATGGTGCAGGCGGAAGTGGGAGAGCGCCTCGCAGCGCCCCCCGGCTCGAAGGTCTACGGTGCTCCGAGCGCCAAAGCGGCCTGGTACGGTCCGTGGCGGCTCGCCGGTACGGTGTCGCGCCAGGTCTTCTGGCCCGTGCCGAACGTCGACAGCGTGCTGGTCGCCTTCACGCGCGACGCCTCGCCCCGCGGCACCGAGCGGGAGCGCCTGCGCACCTTCGCGATCGTGGATGCGGCCTTCCGGCAGCGCCGCAAGATGCTGCGGCAGGCCCTGGCGGACGTGCTCGGCGGCTCGTCGTCGTCCGCCTCGGCCGTCCTGGAGCAGGCCGGTGTGCGCGCGACCGCGCGCGGCGAAGAGCTCTCGATCGACGACTTCCAGCGGATCGCGGCCGTCGCCGGAGGCGACCTGCCGGTCAGGTGACGTTTCGTCATCGTTCACCGTGTCCGGCCTCGCGGGCCGAAACATGCCGGTAACATTTCCCGGAACCCGGCTCGACCCCGGGATGGGAGATGAAGCGATGCACACCGCGGAATACCCGGCACCCGACCGGACCTTGCTCCACCTCAGCGATACTCACCTGCGCGCCCCCGGCGCTCGCCTGTTCGATGTGATCGACGGCGCGGAACGGATGCAGCGCACGCTCGCGAGCATCGTCGATTCCGGCGTGCGACCGGACGCCCTCATCTTCACCGGAGACCTCGCCGACCTCGGCGAGCCCGAGGCGTACACCCGGCTGCGCTCCCTGGTCGAACCGGCCGCCGCCGCGATCGGTGCACGCGTGATGTGGGTCATGGGCAACCACGACGATCGGGTGGCGTTCCGCTCTCGGCTCCTCGACGACGACAGCGGGGACGCCGCGCCCTACGACCGCGTCGAGGAGATCGACGGTCTGCGCATCGTGACCCTCGACAGCTCCGTGCCCGGACACCACCACGGCGAGGTGTCCGACGGGCAGCTGGACTGGCTCGCGCAGGTGCTGCGCGAGCCCGCGCCTCTCGGCACCGTCCTCGCGATGCACCACCCGCCGGTTCCCGCGGTGCTCGATCTCGCAGCCAGTGTGGAGCTGCGCGAACAGCGCCGGTTGGCGAAGGTGCTGCGCGGCACCGACGTGCGGGCCGTCATCGCCGGCCACCTGCACTACTCGACCTTCGCGACCTTCGCCGGCATCCCGGTCTCCGTCGCCTCGTCGACCTGTTACGCACAGGACCTCACGGTTCCCGTCGGCGGCACCCGACCGCAGGACGGCGCACAGTCGTACAACCTGGTGCACCTCTACGATGACACCGTCGTGCACTCGGTCGTCCCCGTCGACGTGCCCCGGGTGCTCGAGTACATCGATCCGGCGGAGTCGCAGCGCCGACTCGTCGCGGCCGACGTGCGGCCGTTCAGCTCGCCGTCGCGTGCGGCGTCGCCGTCGGACCGCGTCGCCCTGAGTCGGCGCTGAGCTCGACGCGCTCCCACGGGGCGGGCACCGGGAACATCCTCTCGAGCGTGGTCCGGACCGTGTGGGCCCGCACCTCCTCGGGCACCTCGACCTCGCCGCCGTCGTTGAGGCAGAACATGTCGACCGCCTCACGGCCGGCCAGCCGCTCCATCCGACGCAGGCCGCTGCGCATCGTCGTCTGCACGTAGCGCGTGCGCGGACGGCTGGTCGGCACGGCACGGCCGGTCATCAGCGCGTAGTAGTGGTACAGGCTGTTGGTCACCGAGATGTCCGTCGCTGCGCGGAAGCGCGAGCCGGCCGTACGGGCGAAATCTTCGGGGAACTCCTGCTCGAGCTCGGCCATGACGCTGCGACGCAGCGGGGTCGCGCAGTGCTCGAGGTCGCGTGTGATGGTGCGGCCGAAGCGCTCCTTCAGGAGGGCCCGGTTCACGCGCAGTCCGTTGTCGTGCCCACTGCGGTGCGGCCCCGGGGCGCCTGAGCCGATCCGCACGCCGCACTCGACGAACTTCGTCACCCCTGCCGGCGTGAAGAACATCTCCGGGTGCACGCGCCGTCCGAAGAACATGTCGTCGTTGGAATAGAGGAAGTGCTCGGCGAGCCCGGGGATGCGGTGCAGCTGCGCCTCGACGGCGTGCGAATTGTGCGTGGGAAGCGTCGCCGGGTCGGCGAAGAAGTCCTCGCTGCGCACGATCGTCACCTTCGGGTGGTCGAGCAGCCACGACGGCGCGGGGGAGTCGGTGGCGATGAAGATGCGACGTACCCAGGGTGCATACATGTGCACGCTCCGCAGGGCGTAGCGAAGCTCGTCCACGTGCCGGTACCGCGCCGGGCCGTCGTCGCCGGCGCCGACGACGTATCCCGCCATGCGTGCCGCACGCTGGCGCTGGAAGTCGGTCGAGGAGCCGTCCACTTAGGAGAAGACGATGTCGATCTCGTCGGTGACCTCATCCGGCTGCGGATCGAACATCCCCTCCCACGTCCGCCACGACCGGCCATGGCGCTCGACCGTCGTCGCCACGAGGTCCGTCGCCGCGGTGCGGCGGCGCGAGAAGGTGTTGTCCGACGGCGCTTCCACGACATCGCTCGCGAAGCGCCAGAACTGCACGCGGACGCCGGTGGCGGCACCGTACCGCAGCCCGCCCGTGCGAGCGATCCGCGGACGATAGACGCGCACGGCCGTCGGCGCGTCGGGGAGAGGGGCCGCATCCACCGCGAGCACCGCGGCGCTCTGCTTGAGCTTGACGTGCAGAGGCTCGTGCGCGCAGGCGCCCGCCAGGGCCGCGTGCGCCGCGGCGCGCTCGGCGAGGTCGACCACGAGGGCGAGGGTATGACGGTCGTGCCGGATCAGCCGGACGCCGACGCCGGCATCCTCCAGCACATCGCTCACGAAGATCAGGTCCTCGGCATGCGCCTGGTCGGGTGTGAGGCGATCGTGCACGAGGTGGAGCAGCCCGCGGTCGACGACGACATCGTCACGCTGGAGCAGCGATGACCAGGGGTGCCGATCGAGCGGCAGAGAGGACACGACGGTCATGGTGGTTCCTTCACACTGATGCAGGGGCGCTCTCGCCGCCGGCGGCGCAACCCTACGAGGAAACTATTACAGCACTGTTTCCCCCGTGTTCATGCGGGATGCGCGGCGGCTTCCGTCAGACGCTGTGAACCATCCGAGCGCCGCGCGCGTCGCCGTCCGACGGCGCGCGCTAGCCTCGGATCATGAGCGACGATTCCCGCTTCCGCCCCGACATCCCCGACCTCCACCGTCCGTACGCGGCGGCGCCGGAGCGCTACGACAGACGCGGGTACCGCCAGGTCGGGGCATCGGGTCTGTACCTGCCGGCCATCTCACTCGGACTCTGGTGGAACTTCGGGGACAACATCCCCCTCGACAACCAGCGGGAGCTGCTGCGTCACGCCTTCGATCGCGGTATCACGCACTTCGATCTGGCGAACAACTACGGGCCTCCCTACGGCTCCGCGGAGAAGAACTTCGGGCGCATCTTCGCCGAAGACCTCCGCCCGTACCGCGACGAACTCATCATCTCGTCGAAGGCCGGATGGGACATGTGGCCCGGTCCCTATGGCGACTACGGTTCGCGAAAGTACATCCTCGCCAGTGCCGAGCAGTCGCTGCGGCGCATGGGACTGGACTACGTCGACATCTTCTACTCCCACCGAGCCGACCCCGTGACGCCGGTGGCCGAGACGATCGCGGCGCTGGACACCCTCGTCCGCCAGGGCAAGGCGCTCTACGTGGGCATCTCGTCGTACAGCGCCGAGCGCACCGTCGAGGCCGCGGCGGTCGCGCGCTCGCTCGGGACCCCGCTGGTGATCCACCAGCCGTCCTACTCCATGCTCAACCGATGGGTCGAAGACGGCCTCACCAGGGCGCTGACCCAGGAGGGCATGGGTGCGATCGCCTTCACCCCGCTCGCGCAGGGGCTCCTCACCGACAAGTACCTCGGCGACGGCACCGCGGATCGCGCGCAGCAGCGATCGTCGCTGCCGGGCGGGGCGCTGTCGGAGGACGGGATCGCGACGCTGCGAGGTCTCAACGTGATCGCGACCGAGCGTGGTCAGTCGCTCGCGCAGATGGCCCTGCAGTGGGTGCTGCGCGATCGCGTGGTCGCGTCGGCCCTCATCGGCGCTTCGCGCACCTCGCAGCTCGATGAGAACCTCGCCGCCCTCGACGGTCCCGCCTTCACAATGGAGGAGGTCGAGCAGATCGACACCCTCGCCGGCGGGATCGACGTGGATCTCTGGGCGGACTCCGCGAAGCTGTGAGCATCATGGCCGTCTCCGATCGCGTGCACGTGCGCGCGCCGGGCAAGCTGAACCTCTTCTTCGAGGTGGGTGCGGCCCAGGATGACGGCTATCACGACGTCGCTTCCGCCTATCAGGCCGTGTCGCTCTGGGAGGACGTGTACGCCCAGCCCGCCGACGGCTTCACCCTCAGCGTCAGCGGCTCGGTCGACGTCTCGGGGGTGCCCGCCGACGACCGGAACCTCGCCCTGCGCGCGGCCCGCCTCATCGCGCGCCGGCTCGATCACGAGGGTGGCGTGCATCTCGACATCGTCAAGCACGTGCCGGTCGCCGGGGGGATGGGTGGCGGCTCGGCCGACGCCGCTGCCGCGCTCGTCGCGTGCGACGCGCTGTGGGGCGGTGATCTCGGCTCGGCCGAACTGCACCGCATGGCGGCACGTCTCGGCGCAGACGTGCCGTTCGCCCTCATGGGCGGCACGGCCGTCGGAACGGGTCGGGGCGATCAGCTCAGTCCTGCCCTCGCAAAGGGGCGCTTCGACTGGGTGCTCGTCACCGTCGACGGGGGATTGTCGACCCCGGATGTCTACGGTCGTCTCGACGAGATGCGGCGGCGCCCCGACATCCGCCCCGCGCCCGGGTCGCCCGCCGTTGACCCGGGCGTGCTCCACGCGCTTCGCGCGGGGGATCCGGTCGCGCTCGCCGAGCACGCTCGGAACGACCTGCAGGTCGCGGCTCTGAGCCTGCGCCCAGACCTTCGCGACCTGCTGGAGGACGGCGAGAGCGCGGGAGCGCTCACGGGGATGGTGTCGGGCTCCGGCCCGACCGTCGCCTTCCTCGCGGACGGGCCCGAGGCCGCGCTCGACCTGCAGGTGACGCTCTCGGCCGCCGGTCACCGCGCGCTTCATGTGCACGGTCCGGTGCACGGGGCCCGCATCGTCTGAGCGGCTCCCTAGCGCATGGGGCCGGACCGCGCAATGTTCCCGGCCGTCCGCCTTCGTGTCGTTGCCAGCCGCTACGGTGGTGAGCACGTCCTCGGGAGGAATCATGAAGGCACGACTGCATGGCTCGGTGATCGCCGAGGCCGACGAGAGCGACCTCGTCCGCATCGAAGGCAACTGGTACTGGCCGCCCGTCAGCGTCTCCGACGGTGTGCTTGCCGAGAGCCCCACCGCGTACACCTGCCCGTGGAAAGGCGCCGCGCAGTACTACAACGTGACCGCCGCGGGCCAGACGCTGGACGACGGCGCGTGGGCGTACCCGGATCTCCGCCCGGGCGCGGTGGACCGCGTCGGTGTCGACTTCGCCGGCTACATCGCCTTCGACCGGGGCATCGAGATTTCCTGACCCGCGGAGGCCGCCACCCGCGGCCGACGGTTCCCCGGGCGACCGCACGACGACAGAGAGCGACGATGGCCGACACGACTCCCGCAACCTCGGCGGATGCCCCCGGCGGCATCGACTTCCGCGACGTGACCAAGGTCTTTCCCGACGGCACGCGTGCGGTGGGGGAGTTCCGTCTCCACGTTCCTCCGCACAAGACCACGGTCCTGGTCGGTTCGTCGGGTTCCGGCAAGACCACGCTGCTGCGCATGATCAACAGGATGGTCGAGCCCTCTTCGGGCTCGATCTCGATCGACGGCGACGACATCGCCGATCGAGACCCGGTGTCCCTGCGCCGGAGCATCGGCTACGTGATGCAGAACTCGGGCCTGATGCCCCATTTCACCGTGCTCGACAACATCACCACGGTTCCCGTGCTGCGGGGAACCCCGCGACGTGACGCTCGTGCCCGGGCGCTCGACCTCATGGATACCGTCGGCCTGGACCGCTCGATGGCCGACCGCTACCCGAGTCAGCTGTCGGGCGGGCAGCAGCAGCGCGTGGGTGTGGCGCGCGGCCTGGCGGCCGAGCCCAACATCCTCCTGATGGACGAGCCCTTCGGCGCGGTCGACCCGATCGTGCGGGCGGAGCTGCAGGAGGAGCTCCTGCGGCTTCAGCGCGAGATCGGGAAGACGATCGTGTTCGTCACGCACGACATCGACGAGGCGTTCCTGCTGGGCGACCAGGTGGTGATCCTCGAGAAGGGCGCCGAGGTCGCGCAGATCGGCACGCCGAACGAGATCACCGAGAACCCCGCGAGCGCGTTCGTGGAGAGCTTCATCGGGGCAGACAGGGGCAAGCGTGCGCTCCATCTGAAGAAGACCGACCGCGGCACCGTCGTCGTCGACGGCGAGGGGCGCGCGCAGGGGGCGCTCGTCGAGGAAGGCGGGTGACGTGGACTGGGTCCTCGACAACCTCGACCTCATCGGCGAGCTGACACTGATCCACCTGCGGCAGAGCATCCTCGCGATCGTCATCGGATTCGTGCTGTCGGTGCCGCTGGGGTGGGTGGCGTTCCGATTCCGGCTGCTGCGCAGCGGCATCATCACCGTGGTCGGGCTGCTCTACACGATCCCCTCGCTCGCGCTGCTGATGATCCTGCCCACGATCTTCGGGTACAGCGCGATCAGCGAGATCAACCTGATCGTGGCGCTCACCATCTACGCGCTCGCGATCATGGTGCGATCGGTGTCCGACGGTCTGCAGTCGGTCGACTCCGGGGTGCGGCAGGCCTCGACGGCCGTGGGGTTCGGCGGCGCGCGCAGATTCTGGGCCGTCGAGTTCCCCCTGGCCGGTCCCGTGATCCTGGCCGGCCTGCGGGTGACGGCGGTCAGCACGATCTCGCTTGCGACCGTCGGAATCCTGATCGGTGTCACCAACCTCGGGTACCTCTTCACGAACGGACTCCAGCGGCGGATCATCCCCGAGGTGCTCGCGGGGGTCGTCGCCGTGGTCGTCATCGCGCTTCTGATCGACTACCTCCTGGTGCTCACCGGTCGCGCCCTCATGCCGTGGTCACGGCAACCCTCGCGTCGTGAGCGTCGTCGGGCGCGGCGCGTGCTCGCCGGGGCGGAGGCTCCCGCGTGAACCTCATCATCAACGCCTTCGTGTGGCTGGCGAACCCCGAGCGGTGGAGCGGACCCACCGGCATACCGGTGGCACTCGCGCAGCACCTCGGGTTCACGTTCCTCTCGGTGCTCATCGCCGCCGTCGTCGCCGTCCCGGTCGGGTGGGCGATCGGCCATACCGGCCGCGGGCGCGAACTGGCTGTCGCCGTGTCGGGCGCGGCGCGCGCGATCCCGTCTTTCGGTCTCCTCGTGCTTCTCGTGCTGCTCCTCGGGGTGCTGCAGACGGGCCTCGCCGCCGTGGTGACCTTCGTGCTGCTGGGGATTCCGTCGATCCTCGCCGGCGCGTACACCGGGTTCGAGGCCGTCGACCGGCGCATCATCGACGCCGGGCGGGCCATGGGCATGACCGAGTGGCAGATCCTCTGGCGGATCGAGGTTCCGCTCGGCCTGCCGCTCCTGGTGTCCGGATTGCGTGCCGCGACCCTTCAGATCGTCGCGACGGTCACCATCGCCGCGTACGTCGGCCTCGGCGGGCTCGGCCAGTACATCATCCAGGGCATCAACCTCAATCGCTTCGACCAGGTGCTCGCCGGGGCGATCCTCGTCGCGGCGCTGGCGCTTCTGCTCGACGCGGTCTTCGCCGTTCTCGAGCGACTCGTCGTGCCGCGAGGCGTGCGCGCCGGTCGCGTGTCGAGCTCGGGTCCGACCGGCCGGCGCTCGCACGCCGCGGCGGCGCCGGCATCCTCCTGACCAACGAACCCCTACCATCCGGAGAAAAGGACAGCAGCATGTTCACAGCAAGCAAGAGATTCGCCTTCGGTGCGGCGCTCGCCACGAGCGCCGCCCTCGTGCTCGCCGCGTGCGGATCGAGCGATCCCCTCGCGGAGGACCCCGCCGACGGCGGGACTGCGGAAGGCGGCGACACGATCGTCGTCGGCTCGCAGGCCTACTACTCCAACGAGATCATCGCCGAGATCTACGCGCAGGCCCTGGAAGGGGCCGGCTTCGACGTCGAGCGCCAGTTCAACATCGGCCAGCGCGACGCGTACATGCCCGAGATCGAGTCGGGCAACATCACCGTCTTCCCGGAGTACAGCGGCAACCTGCTGCAGTACTTCGACCCTGAGACCGAGGCGCGCACGGCGGACGACGTGTACGCGGCGCTCGAGGAGGCCCTTCCGGAGAACCTCGCGGTCCTCGATCAGGCCGAGGCGAGCGACCAGGACTCCTACACCGTCACGGCGGAGTTCGCCGAGGAGAACGGACTCACCTCGATCGGTGATCTCGCCGGTGTGTCGGATGCCCTCACGCTCGGCGGACCGCCCGAGCTCGCTGAGCGTCCCTACGGCCCCGACGGACTCGCCGAGACGTACGGCGTGGAGGTCACGTTCTCGCCGACCGGCGACACCACCGTCGAGAGCCTCGTGGCCGGCCAGGTCGACGTGGCGAACGTGTTCACGGCGGATCCGCGCATCCAGACCCAGGATCTCGTCGTGCTGGAAGACCCCGAGGGGCTGTTCCTGGCTTCGAACGTCGTTCCCGTCGTGAGCGCGGATGTCGCCGACGAGATCGCCGAGACGATCGACGCGGTCAGCGCGGCGCTCACCGCCGACGCCCTCGTGGCCCTGAACGTGCAGAGCACCGAGGACCAGATGTCGCCGGAGGACATCGCGACGCAGTTCCTGTCGGAGAACGGTCTCGCCTGATCCGTCCCGCCAGAAAGGGCCTCACCGTCCGTAGACGGTGAGGCCCTTTTGTGCTCCCTCGAACCACCCCGATCTTGTCGAGACGACCCGTTGTCGCCGCGAACAGCGGGGTGGTTCGACGCGAAAGGGGTGGTTCGGTGGAGCGTCAGCGCAGGAACGCGTTCCAGAAGCCCTTCTTCGCGGGCGTGTCGTGGCCGGCGCAGCGCTGAGAGCGGGGGACGCCGGCGAGCGCCTGCTCGACGTGCTGTCCGCATCCGGCCCAGGTCGCCTTTCCGCAGGTCTTGCAGGTGGTCTGTCGGCACATGTGGTGCCCCTTTCTCGGTCGTTTCGTTCAGGCGAGGGTGAGGAAGAGCTTCTCGAGCTCGTCGGTGGTCAGCCCTTCGGCCGCCTCCGCCCCTTCGGGGTCGACGACGCAATCGCGCATCGCGGTCGAGACGATCGCGAATCCGGCGCGATCGAGTGCGCTGGTGACCGCGGCGAGCTGCGTGACGACCTCGCGGCAGCCCGCATCTGATTCGACCGCGGTGATGACCGCATTCAGCTGACCCTGGGCCCGCCGCAGCCGGTTGAGGATCCTCTTGCGGGCCGCGGCCTGCTCCTCGGGGGTGCCGGTGATCATCATGCGAGTACTCCTTCGGTGACGAGGACGCGATCGACGTCGGCGCCGAACCACTGACGCAGCGTGCGGGTCCCACCGGAGAGCGACGAGGAGTCGAACCCGTGCGAGACCAGCACGCGGTGGGCGATGTTCGAGCGCACGCCCGCCGCGCAGAGCACCCGCACCGGTCGTCCCGCGGCGGCGTCCCGCACCTCGTCGATGCGATCGCGCAGCTCGGTGTGAGGGATGTTCACGGCGTCGCGCAGGTGCCCGGTGACGAATTCGCCGGGGGTGCGCACATCCACGACGAGCACGTCGGCGTCGTCCGTCGCGTCGGCCGCGTGCCACAGTCGGAGGCGTCCGGTGAGAGTGTTCTCGGCGATCATGCCGAGCATGTTCACCGCGTCCTTCGCCGAGCCGTAGGGCGGGGAATAGCTGAGGTCGAGATCGATGAGGTCGGGGGCGACGAGCCCGCCGCGCATCGCGGTGGCGATCACGTCGATGCGCTTGTCCACACCTTCGACACCGGCCGCCTGGGCGCCGAGGATCGTGCCGTCGACCGGATCGATGTGCGCGATGAGGTGAATCGGCGCGGCGCCCGGGAAGTAGCCGGCGTGCTGGTTGGGATGCAGGTGGATCGTCTCGTACGCGAAACCCGCCTCGTCGAGGCTTCGCCGGTTCGCTCCGGTCATCGCCACTGTGAGGGATCCGACGCGCACGATCGCGGTGCCGAGGGTGCGGGGGATGCGGCGAGCGGCTTCGTCGCCCCCGACGATGTCGTCGGCGATGAGGCGTCCGGCACGGTTCGCGGGGCCGGCGAGAGCCACCGGCCGGACGGTGCCCGTGATCGCATCGACGCTGACCGTCGCGTCGCCGGCGGCCCAGATGCCGGGCACGGAGGTGCGGCCGCGGTCGTCGACGACGATCGCACCGCGAGCCGTCTCGATGCCCGCACCTGCGGCGAACGCGGTGTCGGCACGCACGCCGACGGAGAGAACCACGAGGTCGGCGTCGATGACCGTGCCGTCGCCGAGACGCACGCGGTCGACGTCGGTGCCGGCCTCGATCGCCTCGGCGGCGACCCCGGCGTGCATCGCGATGCCGAGGGTCTGCAGCTCCTCGTGCACGAGCGTGGCGAGTTCGCGCTCGAGCGGGGGGAGGGCGTGCGGCGCGAGTTCGACGACGTCGACGGACAGTCCGGCGTGGCGCAGCGCCTCGGCTGCTTCGATCCCGATGAAGCCGGCACCGAGCACGACCGCACGGCGAGCGCCCGAGGAGACTTCGTCGCGGAGCGCCACGGCGTCGGCGACGGTGCGGAGGGTGCGCACCCGGGCGGAGTCGAGCCCCGGCAGGGGCGGGCGGAGCGCCGCGGCACCGGGTGTGAGGACGAGAGCGTCGTAGGACAGCTCGATGACGCCGTCCGGTGTGTCGACGACGACGATCCGTGCCGCGGTGTCGATATCCGTCACCTCGTGATGCAGGCGCACGTCGAGGTCGAGTGCGGCGCGCAGCGACGACGGCGAGTGCAGCAGCAGGTCGGCTGCCTCGGAGATCTCTCCGCTGACGTGGTACGGAAGGCCGCAGTTGGCGAACGACACCTCGGAGCCCTTCTCGAGCACGATGATCTCGGCCGTCTCATCCAGGCGACGGGCGCGGGCGGCGGCGCTCATCCCCGCTGCGACGCCTCCGACGATCACGATTCGCATGACGACTCCTCTCCGATACCCCAGGGGGTATCAACATCAATATCGATCGTAACATACCCCCTGGGGTATCTCTGAAGACGCGACGGTGTCGCGGGGTCGGATGCGCGTAGCCTGGAACGCCTATGGCGCATCTGCTCGGGGCCGAGGCCCTGCACCTGGAGTTCCCGACCCGCGTGGTCTTCGACGCCGTCTCGCTCGGGATCGACGAGGGGGATCGGATCGGCATCGTCGGGCGGAACGGCGACGGCAAGTCGAGCCTGCTCGCGATGCTCGCCGGACGCCTCGAGCCGGACGGGGGACGCGTGACCGTGCGCGGCGGGGTGCGCGTGGGAGTCCTGGATCAGGCGGACACCCTCGACGACGATCTCACCATCGCCGAGGTCGTCGTCGGCTCCCGGCCCGAGCACGAGTGGGCCGGAGATGCCCGCGTTCGCGATGTCATCGGCGGGCTGCTGGGCGGGTTGTCGTGGGATGCGCCGCTGCGGGACCTCTCCGGCGGCCAGCGACGTCGCGTCGCCCTGGCGAAGCTGCTCTCCGAGGACTACGACGTGCTGTTCCTGGATGAGCCCACCAACCACCTGGACGTGGAGGCGATCTCCTGGCTCGCCGATCACGTCAAGCGACGCTGGGGGGTCGGCTCGGGCGCACTGCTGGTCGTCACGCACGACCGGTGGTTCCTCGACGAGGTGTGCACGAAGACCTGGGAGGTGCACGATCGCGTCGTCGAACCCTTCGAGGGCGGATACGCCGCCTACATCCTGCAGCGGGTCGAGCGCGACCGGCAGGCCGCCGCCATCGAGCAGCGCCGCCGCAATCTCGCGCGCAAGGAACTCGCCTGGCTGCGACGCGGCGCGCCCGCCCGCACATCCAAGCCGAAGTTCCGCATCGACGCCGCCAACGCGCTCATCGAAGACGTTCCCGAGATCCGTGACGCGCTCTCGCTGCAATCGCTGGCCGTCTCGCGCCTGGGGAAGGATGTCGTCGACCTGCTGGATGCCTCGGTGTCGTATCCCGATGCCGTGACGGGCGCCGACCGAACGGTGCTGCATCCCGTCGAGTGGCGCATCGCCCCCGGCGAGCGCACCGGGATCCTCGGTGTGAACGGCGCCGGCAAGTCGACGCTGCTCGGCCTCGTCTCCGGAGATGTCGAGGCGACCTCGGGCCGGGTGAAGCGCGGCAAGACCGTTCAGGTCGCCACGCTCACCCAGCGCCTCGACGAGCTGGAGGAGCACCTCGACGAGCCCGTGCGGGTGGTCGTCGGCCGACTGCGGACGACCTACACGCTGGGCTCGGGCTCCAAGGCGCAGGAGCTCACTCCCGGCCAGCTGCTGGAGCGCATGGGCTTCTCCAGCGCACAGCTGTCGACGCCCGTGAAGGACCTCTCGGGAGGGCAGAAGCGCCGGCTGCAGCTGCTGCTGATCCTGCTCGAGCAGCCGAACGTGCTGATTCTGGACGAGCCCACGAACGATCTCGACACCGACATGCTCGCGGCCATGGAGGATCTGCTGGACACGTGGCCGGGCACGCTCCTGGTCGTCTCGCACGACCGGTACTTCCTCGAGCGCGTCACCGATCAGCAGTACGCGATCCTCGGCGGGCACCTGCGCCACCTGCCCGGGGGCGTCGACGAGTACCTGCGCCTGCGCGCGCTCGAGGAGCGCGAGGGGTCGTCGACGGGGCCCGGGTCGACGGGTGCTGAACCGGAACCCGGCCTGTCCGGTGCGCAGCTGCGTGCCGCGCAGAAGGAGATGGCGGCGCTGGAGCGGCGGCTGGAGAGGCTCGAGGGATCGATCGACGCCGCGCGCACGGGGCTGGCCGACCACGATCAGTCGGACTACGTCGGGCTGGGCGAGGAGATGGCGAAGATCACGGCGATGGAGGCCGAGCGCGACGACATCGAGCAGAAGTGGTTCGCCCTCACGGAGCAGGTGGGCTGACCGGAGCCGCGTCGAACCCGAGGCTCAGTTTGCGCAGCAACCCGGCGAGGCGGTCGCGGTCGGTGCGCGAGAGGGAATCGAGCAGGAGCGCCTCCGCGTCGACGAGCCGGGTGATGGCGGCGTCGACCCGGGTGCGCCCGTCGTCGGTGAGGGTGACGAGGATGCTGCGCCCGTCCGCCGGGTCGGACTCGCGATGCACGAGCCGGCGACCGACCAGCCGGTCGATGCGATTGGTCATCGTGCCGCTGGAGACGAGTGTCTGCTGCAGCAGCTGCTTGGGGCTGAGCTGGAAGGGCTCGCCCGCGCGGCGCAGCGCCGACAGCACATCCCACTCCCACGGTTCCAGCTCGCTGCGCCGGAATGCCTCGCGGCGAGCACGGTCCAGGTGGCGGGAGAGCCGATCGACGCGAGACAGCACCTCGAGGGGGGAGAAGTCCAGGTCGGGGCGCTGGACGCCCCACGCGCCGACGATGCGATCGACTTCGTCGGCGGCGGTGGTCATCGTTCCATTATCACCGGTCTTCTCGCCGCGCCACGAGATCCGTCACGCGCTCTCGCGGACGATGAGCTTCGTGGGGAGGATCATGGTCCGAGGCTCTCCGCCGGCGATCGCCTCCAGGAGCAGGCTCACCATGCGCTCGCTGAGCTCCCGCCATGGCTGGCGCATCGTGGTCAGGGGTGGATCGTGCTCCTCGGCGAGTCCGGAGTCGTCGAAGCCCGCCACCGCGATGTCGTCGGGCACGCGCAATCCCTCCTTCTTCAGCGTCGCCACCGCACCGGCGGCCATGAGGTCGGATGCGGCGAAGACGGCGTCGATGTCGCGCGTGCGCCCGAGCAGCGTCGACATCGCCACGGCGCCGGATTCTCGTGTGTAGTCGCCGGCGACGACGAGATCGGGATCGAACAGGTCGTCCATCTCGCTCCGGAATCCGCGCAGGCGGTAGCGCCCGCCGGGGGTGTCGTCGGGACCCGCGATCATCGCGATGCGGCGGTACCCTCGGGAGAGGAGGTAGCGCGTCATCTCGCGCGCCGATCCCTCCTCGTCCACGGCGACGGCCGGAAGGTTGCCGGCGAGCCCCAGCGGGTCGCCCGAGCACACGACCGGTACTCCGGCCGCGCGCAGGGAGCCGACGAGCGGGTCCTGCTCGTGCGAGGAGATCAGGAGGACGCCGTCGACGTGGCCGGCGCTCACGAACGAGGCGATGTTGGCGCGCTCCTGGGGTGTGCCGGCCACGAGCAGGACGAGGGTCATCGATCTCTGGGTGAGAGCTTCGGCCGCCCCGCGCAGCAGCAGGGCGTAGGTGGGGTCGGAGAAGAGGAGGTGCTGCGGCTCGGTGAGGAGGAACGCGAGTGAGTTGGCACGCCCTGTCGCCAAGCTCCGGGCGTGGTGGTTCGCCGTGTAGCCCGTCTCGGCGATGGCCCTCTCGACCGCGTCGCGCGCCTCGGGGGAGACCCAGTGGCCGCCGTTGATCACCCGCGACACCGTGCCGCGAGAGACCCCTGCCGTCGCAGCGACGTCGCGGATCGTCGGCTTGCGCATCGAGATCGGTGCCGTGTCCACGATTCCAGACTCTACTCTGGGACCGGTCACAGTCCGGTAACGGATCGCGGTCGGTCTTGACGGATCCCGCGGGTGCGGGGTGATACTGGGACCGGTCACAGTCGCCGGATCGATTCCCGGCAGCCGACGCGCGCGCTTCGGCCACGCGCTTCGGCAGACAGCATCGGTGACCGAGACGCGACGGAGGGTCATGGCGGGCGACATCGAGTGGCCGAAAGTGGACGGCATCGCCTACGGCGGTGATTACTCGCCCGAGCAGTGGCCGCGCGAGATCTGGCACGAGGACGTCGCGCTCATGCGCACCGCCGGCGTGAATCTCGTCAGCATCGGCATCTTCTCGTGGGCGCTGCTGGAGACATCCGAGGGGGTCTTCGACTTCGCCTGGCTCGACGACGTCATCGACCTGCTGCACGAGAACGGGATCCGCGTCGACCTGGGAACCCCGACCGCGGCACCGCCGGCGTGGTTCTACGCCGCCCATCCCGATGCTCGCGTCGTCACGCGGGACGGTGTCACCCTCACGCACGGCTCCCGGGGCATGGTCTCGCACTCCGCCCCGGCCTACCGTGAGGCGATCGTGCGGATCACCGACGCGCTGGCGGAGCGTTACGCGAACCACCCGGCCGTCGTCATGTGGCACGTCCACAACGAGTACGGCACGCCCGTCGGGGAGGACTACTCGGCGCACGCCGTCGCCGCGTTCCGTGTGTGGCTGCAGGAGCGCTACGGTTCCCTCGCCGCCCTGAACGCCGCCTGGGGGACCGCCTTCTGGGGCCAGTGGTACCACGCCTGGGAGGAGATCTCCGCCCCGGCGGCATCCGCATCCGTCGTCAACCCGGCGCAGCGGCTCGACTTCGCCCGGTTCACCGACGACCAGCTGCGCGAATGCTTCATCCTCGAGCGCGACACCATCCGGCGGCACGCCACCCAGCCGGTCACGACCAACTTCATGGCCAACCAGAGCTGGACCACCGACCTGTGGGCGTGGGCGCGCGAGGTCGACATCGTCGCCGACGATCACTACCTCTGGGCAGCCGACCGCGAGGGCGAGATCGGACTCGCGATGGCGGCGGACCTGACCCGCTCGGTCGGCGCAGGTGCGCCGTGGATCCTCATGGAGCACTCCACCTCCGCCGTCAACTGGCAGCCGCGCAACGTCGCCAAGCGCCGCGGCGAGATGGCCCGCAACTCCCTCGCCCACCTCGGGCGCGGTGCCGACGCGATCCTCTTCTTCCAGTGGCGTGCCTCCCGTGGCGGTGCTGAGAAGTTCCACTCCGCGATGCTTCCCCACGCCGGCACGACCTCCCGGGTCTGGCGCGAAGTGACCGAACTGGGGGCGACGCTGGCTCGACTCGGCGAGGTGCGCGGCTCGCGGGTGCGAGCCGACGTGGCGATCCTGTGGGACTTCGAGTCGTTCTGGGCGCAGGACCTCGAATGGCGGCCGTCGGTCGATGTGCGGCATGCCGAGCGCATCCGGCAGTTCTACGAGCAGTGCTGGAAGGACAACATCACCGTGGACTTCGCCCTCCCGGGCCACGACCTCGGCGGCTACCGGCTCGTCATCGCCCCGGCGCAGTACCTGCTGCGCGCGAGCGACGCCGACAATCTCACCCGCTACGTCGCCGCGGGGGGCACCCTCGTCTGGTCTTTCTTCTCGGGCATCGTCGACGAGAACGACGCCGTGCACGAGGGCGGATACGCCGCTCCGCTGCACGAGGTGCTGGGGCTGCAGATCGAAGAGTTCCTTCCGCTCCGGGAGGACGAGACGTGCCGCCTCGCCTGGAGCGACGGACGCGACGGCCAGCTCGGCGCCGACGTCTGGCAGGACGCCGTGATCCCCACGACCGCCGGGGTCGTCGCACGGTACCTGGATGGTCCCGCCGAGGGCGGCGCGGCCCTCACGCGCAATGCGCATGGCGACGGCGTGGCGTGGTATCTCAGCACCCGCCTCGACGCCGACGCGCTCGCCGCGGTCATGTCCGAGGTGTATCGCGACGCCGGCATCGAACGGAGCGACCTGCCCGATGGCGTCGAAGTGGTCACGCGTCACGGCGACGACGCCGACTACCTCGTGGCCGTCAATCACCGTGACGTCCCCGTGACCGTGCCGGCCACGGGACGCGAGATGCTCTCGGACACCGACGTCGAGTCGGCACTGACGCTGGCCGCCGGCGGCATCGCCGTCGTCCGCACTCCCACCGCCCACCGAACCCACAACTGAACAGCACCGACAACTGAAGATCCGGAGCAACGGCTCCACATCCGGTCGTGAAGACGCGATCCCCACCGGGACGACGACGACCCCGAGAAAGGAATTCACATGCGCAAGTCATGGATCACGGGTGCTTTCGCCCTCACCGCCACCGCCGCCCTGCTGGCCGGCTGCAGCGGGGGCGGAGACGCCACCACCGACGATGACGGCGGAGATGCCGTCGACGCCTCCGGCGTGGAGCTGACCGTCTGGGTGGACGAGAATCGCGAGCCCGCCGTCGCTGCGGCCGCCGAGCAGTTCGAGACCGACACCGGCGCGACCGTCACGCTGGTGCAGAAGGACTTCGCCGACCTGCGCGCAGATTTCCTCGCGCAGGTCCCCACCGGTGAGGGTCCGGACATGACCATCGGAGCTCACGATTGGCTGGGCGAGTTCGTCGCCTCGGGCGTCGTCAACACGCTCGACCTCGGCGAGAAGGCGTCGGAGTTCGAGCCGGTCGCCCTCGAGGCGATGACCTACGACGGTCAGCTCTACGCTCTGCCCTACTCGCTGGAGACCGTTGCTCTGATCCAGAACACCGAACTCGTCGGCGAGGAGGCTCCCGCGACCTGGGAGGACATGATCGCGGCGGGTGAGGAGTCCGGCGCGGAGCGCCCCTTCGTCATCAACACCGAGGGTCAGACCGGCGACGGCTACACGATGTACGGCTTCCAGACCTCCTTCGGCGCCCCCGTCTTCGTGCAGGACGAGTCGGGCTCGTACACCAGCGAGGTCGGGATGGCCGGCCCCGAAGGCGAGGCTTTCGCGCAGTGGCTGAGCGAGAACGGCGAGGACGGTGCCGGATACCTGTCGACGACGATCGACTACGACATCAACAACGAGCTGTTCAATTCCGGCGAAGCCGCGTACACCGTGCAGGGCCCGTGGGCGATCGCCTCGTTCCCCGATGTCGACGTCGCCGTCAACCCGATCCCGTCGGCCGGTGGCGAGCCCGCTGCTCCCTTCGTGGGCGTGCAGGGCTTCTACCTGAGCTCGCAGAGCGAGAACGCGCTGATCGCGCAGGAGTTCCTCGTCAACTACATCGCCACCGAGGAGGCGCAGCGCGCACTCTACGAGGCGGACCCGCGCATCCCGGCCTGGTCCACGGTGGCCGAAGAGGTCTCTTCGGACCCGATCATCGCGGGCTTCCTGGCCTCGTCGCAGAACGGCGTGCCGATGCCCTCGATCCCCGAGATGGGGTCGGTGTGGGAGTACTGGAACGCGGCTGAGGCGCAGATCATCGCCGGCGCGGACCCGGTGTCCACGTGGAACACGATGATCGAGGATCTCAACGCCACACTCGGCGGCTGATCCCCGTCGGTGGTGGGGTCGGTGACAGCCGATCCCACCACCGGTCGATTCCGCAAGAGGCTCCGTCACGAGGAGGACGAGGATGTCGGTGCACCAACAGACCGGGGAGGCCGCCCCGCCCCAGGAGGAACAGCCGGACAAGCGGCCGCGCGACGCGCACGCACGGCGCTGGAACGGCCGAGGCTGGGGCTTCATCGTGAAGCTCGTCGTGATGATGATCGTCAACGCCGCGGGTCTCGCGGCGATCATCTCGGCGCTGCGGGTGGAGTCGTGGGTGATCCTGGCGGTGCTGGTCGTGCTCCTGGTCGCAGCGGACGTCGTGTACTTCTGGAAGCGCGCCATGCCGCTGAAGTACCTGCTGCCCGGGCTCGTCTTCCTCTTCGCCTTCCAGATCTTCATCTTCGGCTACACCGCCTACATCGCCTTCACGAACTACGGCACCGGCCACAACGTCACGCAGGATCAGGCGGTCGAGGCCGCCCTGATCCAGGGCGAGCGCCGGGTGGAGGGCTCGCCGACCTATCCGCTGGCTGTGGTCGAGCGCGGGCTCGGCGAGATCGGCTTCGCGATCAACGACGGCGGCGAGGTCCTCGTCGGCAGCGAGCTCGAGCCGCTCTCGGACACCGGAGCGACCGTCGCGGCCGGCGCTCCCACCGAAGTACCCGGCTGGACCCCCGTCGACCGATCGCGCCTGCTCAGCGACCAGGACCTGCAGCAGACCGTGGTCGATCTGCGTGTGCCGGTCTCCGACGATCCGAACGACGGCGCCATCCGCTCCCGCGACGGATCGAGCGGCGCGGTGTACCAATCGACCCTCGTGTGGGATGAACAGGCGCAGACCATCACCGACACGACGACGGGCACGGTCTACGAAGCGACCGATGAGGGCAGCTTCGTCGCCGCCGACGGCAGCAGCCTCCCCACCGGGTGGTACGTCAACGTCGGACTCGACAACTTCCTCGAGCTCTTCACCGATCCCCGCCTCCTCGAGGCCCTGTCGATCGTGTTCGTGTGGACGCTCGTGTTCGCCACCCTCTCGGTCGTCCTCCCGTTCGGGCTCGGCCTGCTCTTCGCCCTCATCTACAACGATCCCCGGGTGCGGGGGCGCCGCGTGCTGCGCGCGATCTTCATCCTCCCGTACGCGTTCCCGATGTTCATGTCCGCGCTCGTGTATCGCGGCATGTTCAATGCGGAGTTCGGCATCATCAACGATCTGTTCTTCTTCGGCGCCGACATCAACTGGCTGGGCGACCCGTGGCTCGCCAAGATCGCGCTGCTGTGGCTGAACGTCTGGCTGAGCTATCCCTACTGGCTGCTGGTGTGCACGGGGGCGCTCCAGTCCATTCCGTCGGACGCCATCGAGGCCGCCGAGATCGACGGTGCCGGCAAGGTCCGCCGGTTCCGGTCGATCATCTTCCCGCTGCTGCTGGTCTCCACCGCGCCGCTGGCCATCTCGTCCTTCGCCGTCGGGTTCAACAACCTGCCGCTGGTCTACCTCTTCAACGAGGGTGGTCCATCCATTCCCGGAGCTCCGTATGCGCTCGGCAGCACGGACATCCTCATCACCGCGATCTACAGCATCTCGGGCGTCTCCGGCGGCGCCGCCGACTTCGGTCTCGCGAGCGCGCTGGCGATCGTCGTGTTCGTCCTCGTCGGGATCATCGCCGCGATCGCCTTCCGACAGACCCGCCGACTGGAGGAGTTCCAGTGATGTCCGAGAACCGTGTGATGCCCGAGGGGACCGTCCGCACCCGGACGGAGACCGAGTCGCTGATCGCCGTCGACCCGAGCCGCCGCGCGGTCCGTCGCAGGCGGTGGTTCGTCGACGTGGGCTGGAAGTACCTCTTCGCCCTCGTCGTCATCTTCTACGCGATCTTCCCGCTGCTGTACGCGCTGTCGGCGTCGCTCAATCCGCGGGGCAGCCTCTCCGCCGCGACCGCCCTGTTCAGCGAGTTCACGCTCGACAACTACCTCGCGCTGGGCGAGACGCGCTACTGGACGTGGATGGTGAACAGCCTCACCATCTCGGTGGCCGTCGCGATCGGATCGGTGCTCATGGGTGCGGCGGCGGCGTATGCGTTCTCGCGGTTCCGCTTCACGGGACGGCGCGTGAGCCTGTCCGCGCTCCTCATCATCCAGATGTTCCCGCAGGCGCTCGCCTTCATCGCGATCTTCCTGATGCTGCTCGCGATCGGCGAAGTCGTGCCCGCGCTCGGGCTCAACACCAAGCTCGGCCTGATCTGCGTCTACTTCGGCGGCGCGCTCGGCGCGAACACCTTCCTCATGTACGGGTTCTTCAACACCGTTCCGGTGTCGATCGACGAGTCGGCGAAGATCGACGGCGCCACCCACGCGCAGATCTACTGGCGTCTGATCTTCCCCCTCGTGGTCCCCGTTCTGGCGGTGGTCGCGATGCTCAGCTTCGTCGCCACCTTCAACGAGTTCGTCATCGCGCGTCTGGTGCTCAGCTCGCAGGACGAGTGGACGCTGGCCGTCGGGATGTACGGGTGGGTCTCCGACCTGCTGCAGTCCAACTGGGGACTGTTCACCGCCGGTGCGATCGTCGGGGCGATTCCGATCGTCGCCCTGGTGATCGCCCTGCAGCGCTGGATCGTCGGGGGCCTCACCTCGGGGGCGGTCAAGGGCTGAGCACCCGGCGGTTCCCCAGCGGAAAGGCTGGCAGACTGGGGGAGCGGCCCGAGACGGCCGCGGTCCGCCGTGGTGTAATGGCAGCACGACAGCCTTTGGAGCTGTGAGGTCTAGGTTCGAGTCCTGGCGGCGGAGCATGGTGAATACCGACACATCCCTGGCCGTCATCGTCCTCGCCGCCGGCCAGGGCACGCGGATGAGGTCGGCGACACCCAAGGTTCTGCACCGCATCGGCGGCCGCTCTCTCGTGGGCCACGTGCTCGCCACCGCGCAGGCCCTGCAGCCCGCGCGCGTGGTGACGGTGGTGCGCCACGAGCGGGACCTCGTCGCCGCCGAGATCGCCGAACAGGCCCCGGACGCGATCGTGGTCGACCAGGACGACGTGCCGGGCACGGGGCGCGCCGTCGAGGTCGCCCTCGACGCCCTCGCCGACTTCGACGGCGACGTCGTGGTCCTCAGCGGCGATGTTCCGCTGCTGCAGTCGGACACGCTCGCGGCGCTGGTCGCCGCCCACCGCGAGCGCGCCGCGGGGGTCACCGTCATGAGCGCGCTCCTCGATGACGCGACCGGATACGGTCGCGTCATCCGTGACGCGTCCGGCGACGTGCTGCGCATCGTCGAGCAGAAGGACGCCTCCGACGCCGAGCGCGGCGTCGGTGAGATCAACGCCGGCGTGTACGTGTTCCGCATCGACGCGCTGCGGGTGCACCTGGCCGAGATCGGCACCGACAACGCCCAGGGGGAGAAGTACCTCACCGACGTGATCGCCCTCGCCCGGGCCGCGCAGCGGCCGGTGGGCGCGGCGGTCGCGCCCGACACCGCGGCGGCGCTGGGGGTCAACGACCGTGTTCAGCTGTCGGAGGCCGCCCGTGCCCTCAACGCCCGCACCGTCCGGCGCTGGCAGCTCGACGGCGTCACCGTGCTCGATCCTGCGACCACGTGGATCGACGTTGACGTCACGCTCGCCCCGGATGTCACCCTGCTCCCCGGAACGCAGGTGCTCCGTGCCACGACCGTGGGGGAGGGTGCGACCATCGGTCCCGACACCAGCCTCGTCGGCTGCGAGGTCGGTGCGGGCGCTACCGTGACCCGTACCGATGCGACGTTCGCCATCATCGGCGAGCGCGCGACCGTCGGACCGTTCGCGTACCTGCGGCCCGGCGCGGAGCTGGGTCGCAGCGGGAAGATCGGCACGTTCGTCGAGGTCAAGAACTCCACGATCGGCTCGGGCAGCAAGGTGCCGCACCTGTCGTACATCGGCGACACCGAGATCGGCGATCGCGTCAACCTCGGTGCGGGTGCGATCACCGCCAACTACGACGACCTCGCCAAGCACCGCACCGTCATCGGCGATGACGTGCACAGCGGCTCGCACAACGTCTTCGTCGCCCCCGTTAGAATCGGTGACGGCGCGAAGACCGGCGCGGGAGCCGTCATTCGCAAGGACGTGCCCTCGGGTGCCCTGGCGTTGAGCGTCGCCCCTCAGCGCAACGTGGAGGGGTGGGTCGAGAAGAACAGAGCGGGTACTGCGGCGGCGGAGGCGGCGGCGAGGTCCCGGTCGACACAGAAGGCGGACGATGGCGCGTAAGAAGAAGACGGTCGAGCTCGATCGGGAGCACGAGGTCGCACCCGGACTGGTCGCCAAGACCAAGAAGCGCCTGGTGGTGGCATCCGGCCGTTCTCACCACACGCTCGCCGAAGATGTGGCCACGGCCCTCGGCACCCAGCTGGTGCCCACCGAGTACCGCACCTTCGCCTCGGGGGAGATCCTGACCCGGTTCGAAGTATCGATCCGCGGCTGCGACGTCTTCCTGGTGCAGTCCTTCGGTCCTCCGGTGAACGAGTGGATCATGGAGCTGCTCATCATGCTGGATGCGGCCAAGCGCGCATCCGCCAAGCGCATCACCGTCGTCGCGCCCTACTACCCGTATTCGCGCCAGGACAAGAAGGGACGCGGACGCGAGCCGATCAGCGGTCGCCTGGTCGCCGATCTGCTGAAGACCGCCGGCGCCGATCGCGTGATGAGCGTCGACCTCCACGCCGCCCAGATCCAGGGCTTCTTCGACGGCCCGGTCGACCATCTCTTCGCCAAGCCCGTGCTGCTGGAGTACTTCGAGCAGAACCTGTCGGGCGTCGATCGCGAGCAGCTCACCGTCGTCTCGCCCGACACCGGGCGCGTGCGCGTCGCGGACACCTGGTCGGACAGCCTCGGGGCGCCGTTGGCGATCATCCACAAGCGCCGCGACCCGAATGTCGCGAACCAGGTGACCGTCAACGAGATCGTCGGCGATGTCGAGGGGCGCGTGTGTCTGCTGGTCGACGACATGATCGACACCGGCGGCACGATCGTGAAGGCGGCCGAGGCGCTGAAGGCGAACGGAGCGCTCCGCGTGATCGTCGCGGCGACCCACGCGATCTTCAGCGACCCCGCGACGCAGCGGCTGCAGAGCGAGGCGATCGACGAGGTCGTCGTCACCGACACCGTGCCCATCCCCGACGACCGGCGCTTCCCGACGCTGACGGTGCTCCCCATCGCGCCGCTGCTGGCGCGGGCGATCCACGAGGTCTTCGAGGACGGCTCGGTCACGAGCATGTTCAACGGTGCCGCCTGAGCGCGATTCCCACAGGCCATTCATAGGCCGGCCAGACGCCGCGCCGTGGTGTCGCTGTCAGGGTGGAACCACGCCGCTCGATCCCCAGGAGATCCCATGACCGTCCGTGCCGTCACCCCCGTCCGTGTCACCGCCGCGAGCATCGGCGTGGTCGGCGCCGCCCTTCTGGCCGGTTGCTCGAGCGCGGGTGCCGACGCTGCGGGCTCCTCCGGAAGCGCCGCCCCCTACACCGACGGCACCTACACCGCCGAGGGATCCTATGCCACACCGGAGTCGGTGGAGGTGGTGACGGTCACCGTGACCCTGGAGGACGACGTCATCACGGCCGTCGAGGTGGTCGGCGACCCCACCAACGCCGAGTCGGAGCGCTACCAGTCCGAGTTCATCGGCGGCATCGCCGCCGAGGTCGTCGGCAAGGACATCGACGACGTCTCGGTGACCCGGGTGGCCGGCTCGTCGCTGACCAGCGGCGGCTTCACGCAGGCCCTCGACCAGATCAAGGCCGACGCGGCGGCGTGAGGTGACCGTCGCACCCGCGGTGTGGCGATTCGATGCCATCGGCGTGCCCTGGCGGGTCGAGACACCCGAACCGGTCCCGGGAGCCGACCGGGCGCGCGTCGGGCACCTCATCGAGGACTTCGACCGTTCCTGGTCCCGCTTCCGGGACGACTCGGTCGTCGCCGCTCTCGCTCGGGGTGCGGGCTCTGCTCCGGCGCCGGCGGACGCCGTGATGCTGCTCGACACGCTGTCCGCAGCGGCGGAGGCCACGGCAGACGCCGTGACGCCGCTCGCGGGAGACGCGCTGGGAGCCCTCGGCTACGACGCCGACCTCACGCTGCATCCGGCCGGCGTCCACCCGGCGCTTCCGTGGCGCGAGGTGCTCTCGTGGACGAGACGGGAGATCACGCTCACCCGTCCGGCGACGATCGATGTCGGCGCGCTCGGCAAGGGGCGACTGGTGGATCTCGTGTTCCAGTCGTTGCATCACCTTGCTGGCCCGCTCGTGGTGGACGCCAGCGGCGACCTGCGCTCGCGGGGCGCGGTGGAGCGCGTCGGCCTCGAGCATCCGTACGACCCGGATCGGGTGATCGGCGTGTGGGAGTTTGAGGATGCGGCGCTGTGCGCCTCGGCGACGAACCGGCGTGCGTGGGGCGACGGGCTGCACCACGTGATCGACGGACGCACGGGAGAGCCGGTGCGAACGATCGTCGCGACCTGGGCGGTCGCCGACGACGCGATGACCGCGGATGCCGTCGCGACGGCCCTCTTCTTCGACGGAGGTCCGCGCTTCGCCCACGACCGGGGCGTGGCGTGGGTGCGCATGACCACCGACGGTCGTGCCGAGTACTCCCCGGGGTGCGCGGCACGTCTGTTCACCGCGTGACAGCGGACGCGATGGCGGCCCAGTGCGCGTCCGTCATCGACGACACCGGCGTGACGCCCGCGGGCATCCGTCCCTCGATCGCGGTCAGCGCGTCGCGCAGGTCGTCTGCGCTGAGCGTGCCGTCATCGTCCCAGAGTCCCACCGACAGCACCACGCGCATCGGGTCGACACCCGCTGAGGCGAGCTCGCGACCGACGAAGCCGACCTCGGCGGGCGCGCGATCCACCAGTCCGACGTAGCACCACAGGATCAGTCGATCCGCCACCGACAGCAGGGCGCGATAGTCGTGGCCGGAGTCGGCGCGTCCGGCGGCGGGGTCCTCCCAGTCGACACGCACATCCACCGCCAGTGCGACGTCGTGGCGATGCACCGCGTTCGCCACCCTCCCCACCAGCTCGGTGATCGCGTCGCTTCGCCATGCCGCGATCTCCCGGGCATCCGTGCGGATCCGTCCGTCCGCGGTCATCGGCCACGCGGTCAGCCCGGAATGCTCGCGGAAGGACGCGAGGTCGTCGGCCCCGAAGGTGTGATCGGCCAGCAGTTCCGTGATGGCGACCTCATCCGGACGGTACCGTTGCGCGATGTCCTCGGCGAGCGCGACGAGGTCTGCGCCCACGGGGCCTGCCCAGGCGGCGAGCGACGGGAAATCGTCGCTTCGTCGGCCGTCGGCCGTCGTTCCCGCGAGGTGCGGCGAAGCAGCGAGGAGCGCCGGAGCCAGCGCATCGATCGTGAGGGTCACCCGCCGCCCTCCGTCGGAGGTCCACGGCCGCAGCTGCTGGAGGGCCTCTTCGACGTAGTCCCGTCCGGACCGGATGACCTCCGAGGAGGGTTCGCCGACGAGGTCGGGGGGAAAGGCGAGCCAGTCGATGCGCCCCACCCCGAGCGAGACTTCGCCGACGTCCGCCTCTCGCAGGTGATCGACCAGGTCGGCCCAGTCGGTGTCGCCGACGAGCGTCTCGAAGCCGATCCCGATCGTCGTGACCACCGCGCGGTCGGCACCGGCGTCATCATCAGCCGGGGAAGGCGCGCAGGACGCGAGGAGGAAGGCGACCGAGAGGCCCGCGACCGCACGCGCACCGCCGCTCACGGCTCCGCTCCGACCGGACGCGGCGACCTGACGCCGGTGCGCACGAGTTTGTTCCACGCCGCCGGGCGCCCTCGCGCCTCACCGGCGATGGCCGTCACCATGACGGCGCTCATCATCATCGAGTACGCCGGCCACAGCGGCAGGGCGTAGGCATGGCGCAGATCCGCCCAGGCGTCGTTGAGACAGACCGCCAAGAGGACCAGCGCTGCCGAGACCGGAAGGCCCAGCCACAGCAGCGCCCCCCAGATGTCGGCATCCACCCCCACCGCCCCCGTCATCAGGGTGATGGCCAGCAGGGGGAGGGCGGCCACCTGGGCCACCGGCAGCACGACCGACGCGACCAGAAGCGGCACGAGAGAGAGTCCGAAGAGTCCGTAGCGCGGACGCCCGATCAGGTCCGCGTGCACGCGCACCGTCTGCAGCAGCCCGCGCCCCCAGCGCACGCGCTGCCGCCAGAGCCCGCGAAGGGTGGACGGGGACTCGGCGTAGACCACCGCGCGGGGGGCGAAAACGACACGTCCGTGCGCGCGGTGGATGCGCCAGGTGAGTTCGAGATCCTCCCCGATGCATCCGGCGCGCAGCGGACCCACCGCGTCGAGGATCGCGCGGCGGAAGGCGCCGGCGTTCCCGGAGACGACCGGCAGCACGCCGAAGAAGGACTGGGCTCGACGCATGAGTCCCGTTCCGACGTGACCGATCACCGCGAGGAATCGCGTCTGCACGCGGTCGAGGTTGACGGGGCGATCGTCGCCGCACACCGCAGCGACGGTCGGGTCCGCGAAAGGGCGGAGGAGTTCGGTGAAGGTCTGCGCCGTGAACACGCCGTCGGCGTCGACGAGGAGCACGATGCTGCCGCTGGTGCGCGCGATGCCGGCGTTCAGGGCCGCGGCCTTTCCCGCATTCTCCTGCGTCATCGCGCTCACCTCTGCGAACTCGGCCGCGAGCGCGCGCATCCGCGAGAACGTGCCGTCGGTCGAACCGTCGTCGACCAGCACGACCTCCAGGCCGGCCGGGGCATGGGCGATGATCGAGCGCACGCAGCCGTCGAGCACGACGCCCTCGTTGTAGGCCGGCACCACCACGCTCACCGACAGCGTCGGCGGCGGCGTCGTGGACCGGCGGACACGGTCACGGATCTCCTCGGCGATCGCGAACGGGGCGAGGAGGAGTCGCGCGACTGCGAACAGCATCCACGCGATCCCCGCGACGAGCATCACCGCCTCGATCATCAGGGCATCCCGTGCGCACGAAGCACCGATGACAGCACAGCCGGTGCGGCCGCGGACTGCGCGCCGAACCGCGCGTTCACCTCGAGGACGACGGGAAGGCCCGTGTCGTCGCGGCGGACATCGACATCGGCAGGGCCGGTCACCCCCAGGGCCGTGACCGCCGCCCACGCGATGTCTCCGACGTCGACCGCGCCCTCATCGACGACGCAGCTCACGGCGTTCCCGATCGTTCCGCCGCTCAACGCCGTCTTGCGCAGGACGACGACGACGCCGTCATCCGCCCCGACGGGTCGATCGATCTGCACGCAGTACTCGGTGCCGGGAGCGAAGCGCTGGATGAGCGCCCCCGATGCCGGCCACGGATCGCTCGCGTGCCGCACGACCGAGACACCGCGCGCGCCGCGCGAGATCCGCGGCTTGAGCACGAGCGGGCCGCCGAGCACGCGCAGGGCCGATGCCGCGGTGTGGAATTCGCCCGCGTCGGCGAAGTCCGGAACGCCGACGCCGGCGCGTCGCAGGGTCTGCATCGTCAGGAGCTTGTCCGAGGCGAGGGCGACCGCGGCCGCCGACGCGATCACGACGGAGCGGCGTGGCGGCTCCGGTGGCAGGGCGGCTCCGGGGTGGCCGGGTATCGACGGTCGGACACCCGCCAGCAGGGGTGCCGCGACCGCGACGATCGGGAGCTCCTCCGACACCGTCGGGATCAACAGGTCGACCTCGTAGTACTCCAGCAGGTGGTGCAGCGTGGCGAGATACTCCGACGAGGTCGCGGGGGGAATGCGCAGCACGAGCCGGGCATCGGAGGAGGCGAGCTCCCGCATGTCCGCACCGATCGTGAAGACCGGATCGTCGGCGAACGCGAAGGGCCGCAGCTGCGCGGCCAGCGCTCGTCCGGCCGGTCCACCGACGCCCGTGAGCAGGACGGTCTTCACGGCTGCCTGCCGTCGACGGGCTCGAGCCGCGTCGATGCGGTGCGGATTTCGAGGGTCTCCGCGCGGTGCTCGGAGCGGACGATGCTCGGTGCGCGGTGGTCGCCCACGAGCATCCGCATCTGCTCGAATCCCTCGGCGAACTCCACGCGGGCCTGGCTGCCGCGGAAGGCGGCCATGCCGCGCAGCCGATCCGCTCCCATGTAGGGCTTGCCGGACTGGTCCCGGTGGCGATGCACGGCGGCGATCTTCGCCGGCAGGTGGGCGCTGATGTCGACGAAGGCGGTCGGCGAGAACTCGCTGGTCACCGAGGGGGATTCGAAGCACAGGATGGAGGTCGCACGGCGCGCGGCGCGCATGACCGCATCGTGCACAGCGGCGTGGTCCTGATGCGCATCGTGGTGCGAGTGGGTGAGGATGATGTCGGGCTCGATGCGCCGGAGCGTGTCTTCGATGGCGAGCGCCATCTCGTTCGCGTGTTCGGCCAGACACGTGTCGGGGTGGTCGAGGACGTCGATGTCGACGAGTCCCATCGCGTGAGCCCCGGCGACCGCCTCACGGATCCGTCGCTCGGCATCGCCGCCTCGCGACCCGTGGCTCATCACCAGGCCGTGAACGTGCGCGCCCTCGGAGGCCCACCTCGCCAGGGTCCCGCCGGCGGCCAGCTCGAGGTCATCCGGATGCGCGCCGATGGCGACGACCCGCAGCGGGGTCGCCGCTCCAGCTTCGGCGGTCACGCCGCGAATCCCCATGAGACCGAGGCCGACGAGGACCAGCGGCATCACGAGCGTCGCGCTGTGCAGTGCGACCGCGGCAGGGTCGCCCGCGCGGTCGGCGAGTTCGACGAGCAGGTTCAGAACGGCGATGACCAGCAGCGCAGCAGAGATGAGACAACCGCTTCGCGCTCGCTCCCGGTTCCGGTCGGAACCTCGGAGCGAGCATGCTCCGAGAACGATCACCGCACAGGAGGCGGCGACGACGGCATCGATGACGTGCATGGTGTGACCCCCAGCCCGCGGGGCCGTCTCCGGACGAACTCGCCGTCCGGGCCACTCCCCAGTGTCGCCCCGCAGGCTGACAGCATGCGTCCCGACGTGCGTCGAGACAACGGGTGGTGAGGCACCTGGGCGGATTCTTCACGATTTCTTCACGGATCCGGCGCTGTGCTTCGGGTGCTCTGGGATGTCTGCGACACGCGTGCGCCCGTCCACGGGGAGCCGGGACATGCGCCGGGAGAGTTAGCGTGGGGGAGTGATCGCCACGCTGACCTCGTTCTCGAACCGCGTGTTCGCGGTGCTCGGCCGCCTGTCGATGTATCGGGTGGTGTTCCTCGCGCTGGTCGGGCTGAGCGCCGTCGCCCTCGTGGTGTCCGTCTTCGGGCTCGTCGCGCCCGGGCCGCTCGAGCTGCTCGCGACGCTCGCCGTGCTGCTCCTGGTCAGTGCGGCGACGGATGCGATCGCCCACCGGGTGCTGCGGCTCCCGCTGCGGCTCGAGTCCGCGCTCATCACCTCGTTCATCCTGCTGTTCGTGCTGCGACCCACTCTCGATCCCGCGGCGCTCGCCGGCATCGCCCTCGCCGGGGTCGTCGCCTCGGCGTCGAAGTACCTGCTCGCGTGGCGGGGCCGTCACATCTTCAACCCCGCCGCCGTCGGGGCGACCGTCCTCACCCTCTTCGGCGCCGCCGTGCCGGCGCTCGGCGCGTCGTCGTGGTGGGTGGGCACGCCGGTGCTGGCCGCGCCGGTCATCCTCTTCGGACTGGCCGTGCTGTGGCGTACCGAGAAGGTGCGCGTGGTCGCGCTCTTCCTCGTCGTCGCCGTCGGCGTGGGCGTGCTGCGGACGGCGGTGCAGTACCAGCAGGCGGGCATCACCGTGGCAGGAGCGGAGATCGTGGGGCCGGTGATCTGGGCCTCGCCGTTCCTCTTCCTCGGCGCCTTCATGCTCTCCGAGCCGCTCACGCTGCCGCCTCGTCGCTGGCAGCAGCTGAGCGTGGCCGCCCTCGTGGGCGTTCTCGCCGGGTGGCCCATCGACCTCGGCGCGGTCAGCCTCGGGCAGGAACGCGCCCTCCTCATCGGGAACCTGCTCGCCTTCGCGTTCACGTTCCGCACAGCGGTGCGCCTGACGCTCATCGGCCGTCGCCACCTCACGCCCACGGTGCAGGAGCTGAGCTTCCGCGCCAAGCGACCGTTGCGATTCGACCCGGGCCAGTTCCTCGAGCTCGATGTTCCGCACCACCGGCCCGACGCGCGAGGAACCCGTCGCGAGTTCAGCATCGTCTCGGCGCCCGCCGACGCTCCCGAGGTTCGGGTCGCGTTCCGGGATGCGGTGACGGCGGGCAAGGCCCAGAGCAGCTACAAGAAAGCGCTCGCCGAGGTGACCGAGGGATCGTCGCTGGCTGTCACCGGCGTCTGGGGGGACTTCCTGCTCCCGTCCAGCACCACGAGCCCGGTGCTCATGGTGGCCGCTGGGATCGGCGTCACGCCGTTCGTCTCGCAGCTCCGGCAGGGGCGACTGACCGATCAGGATCGCGACGTCGTGCTCGTCTACGTCGCCGCAGAGGCGTCCGAACTGGTGTTCCGCGACGAGATCGAGGCGTCCGGCGTTCCCGTGATCGTCTTCACCCGCGACGAACCGGACCAGCTGCCGTCGCACTGGCGCTGGGCGCGCGGAGTGCGACTGGATGCCGACGGCCTGCTGCGGGTCGTGCCAGACATCGCGATGCGCCATGCCTACATCTCGGGTCCGCCACGACTGATCGCGGATCTTGCGCCCGCGCTCGATAAGGCGCGGTCGATCACGACCGACGCCTTCTCGGGCTACTGACTCGGGCTACTGAACCGACACGTCGGAATCGACGGCGCGATCCGCCGGAGCGGCCGCGGGGTCCGCGGGACGTGCGGGGATCCGCACCTCGAACGTGGTGTCGCCGGGCTCGCTCTGCACCGAGAGCCTGCCGCCGTGCGCGGCCACGATCGCCTTGGCGATCGACAGGCCCAGTCCCGTTCCGCCGCTCTTGCGGGCGCGGGAACGGTCGGCGCGGGAGAACCGCTCGAACAGCTCGTCGGCGATCGAGGGATCGACACCCGGGCCGTCGTCGTGCACGCGCAGCACCGCGTCGCCGTCCTCCCGGCTCACGCTCACGGTCACCTCGGTCCCGGCGGGGGTGTGGGTGCGGGCGTTGGCGAGCAGGTTCGCCGCCACCTGATGCAGGCGGGTGGCGTCTCCGGCGACGTAGAGCGACTCGTCCGGAACATCGAGGATCCACTCGTGCTCGGGTCCGGCCGGCCGCGCGTCGGCCACCGACTCCACCGCGACCTGGGTCAGATCGATCGGACTGTAGACGAGCTCCTGTCCCTCATCGAGCCGGGCCAGCAGCAGAAGGTCCTCCACGAGGTCGGTCATCCGCACCGACTGCGCCTGGATCCGCTCGAGGGACTGCTCGGTGGTCTCCGCGGCCTGCGGCGAGTCCGGATGGGCGCGCAGGGCTCGCAGCGACAGCTCCGAGAAGCCTCGGATCGAGGCCAGCGGGGTGCGCAGCTCGTGACTGGCGTCGGCGACGAACGACCGCATCCGCTCCTCGTTCCGCTGACGGGCGTCGAGGGAGGAGTCCACGTGGTCCAGGAGCGTGTTGAGCGCGTGACCGACCCGGCCGATCTCGGTGTTCTCGTCGGTCTGATCCTCGGGCACCCGCTCGGTGATGGACACCTCGCCCTCGGCCAGCGGCTGGCTCGCGACGCGTGTCGCCGTCGCGGCGACGGCGCGCAGCGGCGCCAGAGAGCGGCGCACGATCCACGCCACGATCACGGCGAGGAGGACGAGTCCTCCGGTGGTCATGAGCACGACCGACGTGATGATCGGGGTGACCGTCTGCTGCACACCCGACTCCGGCATCCCCGCGTATGCGACGTAGCCGAGCGACTGATACGGGAACATCCGGTAGTCGCCGAGCCCGTCGATCGACACGGTCGTGTAATCGGGCGTCGTGACTCCGAGGAGGATGTCCTCGACCTGCTGCGCGGTGAGCACCACGATCTCTCCCGGGCCCGCGACGTATGCGCCGGTCTGGGTGCCGTCGATCCCGCCCCGCAGCACGAGGACCGTTCCCTGTGGCTGATTCCCGGCTTGAAGGACCTCCGACGCCGTGACCTGCTGCTCATCGCGCGGCACCTTGAGGTCGAGCAGGGTCCCCGCCGTCTGCTGGGCGGCGGTCTGCACCTGTGCGTTGAGGTTGTCCTGCAGCACGCGACCGAGGACGGCGCTCGTGGCGATCGCCACCATCACGAGGATGAGCGCCACGACGGCCACGATCGCGGTGATCAGGCGCGCCTGCAGGCTCCACCGGCGGCGGCCGCGCACCGAGGGACGTGAGGTCACTGCGGCGCCTTGATCATGTAGCCGACGCCGCGGACGGTGTGGATGAGCGGCTCGCGTCCGGCGTCGAGCTTCTTGCGCAGGTAGGAGATGTAGAGCTCGACGACGCTGGAGCGCCCGCCGAAATCGTAGTTCCAGACCCGATCGAGGATCTGGGCCTTGGACACCACCCGACGCTGGTTGCGCATGAGGAAGCGCAGCAGTTCGAACTCCGTCGCTGTCAGTTCGATCTCGTCGGCGCCGCGCATGACCTCGTGGCTGTCCTCGTTCAGCGACAGGTCGCCGACGCGGAGGATCGGCTCGGCCTCCGCCGACAGCGCCGTTCCCGCGCGCCGCATCAGCCCGCGCAGACGCGCGACCACCTCCTCCAGGCTGAACGGCTTGGTCACGTAGTCATCGCCCCCGGCGGTCAACCCCGCCACACGGTCGCTGACGGCATCCTTCGCGGTGAGGAAGAGCACAGGGACGTCATTGCCCGACTGGCGCAGCCGCTGCAGCACCGCCATCCCGTCGAGGTCGGGCATCATGATGTCCAGCACGAGTGCGTCCGGCGCGAAGTCCCGTGTCTCCTGGAGCGCCTGCAGACCCGACGCCGCCGTGCGCACATCCCATCCCTCCATGCGCAGCGCCATCGACAGCAGGTCCGTCAGCATCTGCTCGTCGTCGACGACGAGAACGCGCAAGGGCGATCCGTCAGGGCGGGTGAGGGCGTTCGCGGAGATCGGGGTGGTCATGACACCCATTGTGGAGATCAAGCTATGCGATTCCTATGGCGAGGTCTATGCGGATGCTGTGAAATGCCGAGACGACGATCCATAACGACCTCATAACCCGCGCAACGGACCGTCATCAGGACGGCTCATAGTCTCGCCACGGCGGACGGACCGCCGAGAGGAGACCCATGTACGCAAGGTACCTGCGGCGGGAGCTGGCCGGCCGCAAGAAGCAGACGGTGATCGTGGCCTCGGGCCTTGCGATCGCGATCGCCCTCGTGATGATCGTGAACTCGCTGGCGGCTGGAGTACGCGACGCCCAGGCTCAGGCGCTCGAGTCGGTCTACGGCGTCGGCACGGATCTGACCGTGACCGGCGCGCAGGCGGAGCCGGGCGAAGGGACCCGCGGTCAGCAGTTCGACTTCGACGAGGATGCCGGGGCGACCGACGAGGAGGGCACGACCTCGATCGAGCAGTCGCAGCTGACGACGGAGATGTTCCGCTCGACGCTGGATGCGTCTGTGCTCGACACGGTACTCGCAGCCGACGGCGTCGAGGCCGCGACCGGCACCCTGAGCCTGACGAACACGACGTTCTCCGGCGAAGTCGGCCAGGCGCCCGCCGAGAGCCCCACCGCCGAGGAGGGCACGGCCCAGGCTCCGCCCGAAGGCGGCGCGGGCGGCGGCGGATTCGGAGGCGGCGCCTTCGGCCTGGACTCCTTCACGGTCATGGGCATCGAGCCGGATGCGGCCGCCATCGGGCCGCTCTCGTCGGTCACCGTCACCGACGGCCGCGCACTGGAGTCCGCGGATGCAGGCGCCGCTGTGGCCGTCATCGACGCCAGCTATGCGACCACGGCGGAACTCGCCGTCGGCGACACGATGGAGATCGCCGGTGAGGAGTTCGAGGTCGTCGGCGTGGTCGCATCCACCTCCGAGGAGGCCGACACCGCCGCCAACGCGTACATCCCTCTCGATGTCGCGCAGGATCTCTCGGGCGTCGGAGACGTGCTCTCGACCGTGTACGTGCAGGCGTCGTCATCGGATGGGATCAGTGCCGTGCAGGCCGAGATCGAAGAGGCGCTCCCGGATGCGACCGTCAGCTCGCAGTCCGACCTCGCATCGACCGTGTCGGGCTCCCTCTCGAGCGCGTCCGCCCTCATCACGAACCTCGGCACGTGGCTGTCGGTGATCGTTCTGGCCGTCGCCCTCGCCCTCGCGGTGCTGTTCACCATCTCGGGCGTGAGCCGGCGCACACGGGAATTCGGCACGCTCAAGGCCATCGGCTGGTCCAACGGGCGTGTCGTCGGCCAGGTCGCGGGGGAGTCTGTGGTGCAGAGCCTCATCGGCGGTGCCGCGGGTCTCGTGGTCGGGCTCCTCGGCATCGGGATCATCAACATCGTCTCGCCCACGATCTCCACCACTGCCGGGACCACCGCGGCCGCGGGACCCGGGGGTGCAGCCGGGGGAGGTCCCGGCGGCCAGGCGTTCGGTCAGGCCGCGGCGCAGACCGCGACCGAGGTCGTGCTGCAGGCGCCGGTCACGCTGTGGGTCGTCGGTGCCGCCATCGGTCTGGCGATCATCGGCGGACTGCTGGCGGGCGCGTTCGGCGGCTGGCGCGCGGCGCGCCTCAGCCCGGCCGAGGCGCTGAGGTCTGTCGGATGACCCCCGCCCGGCCCCACTGGTCGCACATCTCGCATCGACCCCTGAACGGAGAGCCCTCATGACCATGATCGACACCGACGCGGACACCGCACCGGACGCCGTCCCCGCCGTGCTCTACCGCCTGACGGACGTGAGGCGCACGTACCAGCAGAAGGGGCGGATCGTGAAGGCCCTCACCGGTGTCGACCTCGAGATCGCGACGGGTGATTTCGTCACGATCCAGGGGCCGACCGGCGGGGGGAAGTCCACGCTGCTCCAGGTGCTCGGTGCCCTGGACAAGCCGACGTCGGGTCGCGTTCTCCTGGGAGACCTCGACATCGCCGCTGCTTCGCGCGGAGAGCTCGAGAGTCTGCGGGCGCGCGAGATCGGCTTCGTCTTCCAGGGGTTCAACCTGATCCCGACGCTGACAGCGGCCGAGAACGTCGACATGGCACTCGAGCCGCTGTCGGTGCCGAAGGCGGAGCGTGCCGAACGCGTGGCCGAGGCGCTCGGGCAGGTCGGGCTCGCCGAGCGCGCGGATCACCGGCCGTCGGAGCTCTCCGGGGGTCAGCAGCAGCGCGTGGCGATCGCGCGTGCGATCGTGAAGCGCCCGAGGGTCCTCCTCGCCGACGAGCCCACCGGCAACCTCGACGAGAGCATGCGCGACGAGATCCTCTCTCTCCTGGAGCGCCTGAACGCGGACGGGCTGACGCTCATCGCCGTCACGCACGACTCCGCGGTCGCACGACGGGCACGGCGCCGGTTGCGCCTCGCGAAGGGAGTCGTGACCGACATCACCCGGTGACGGCGGCCATGCGGCCGGGGCGATCAGACCCCGGCCGCATCGGCATGCGCGATCATGCGATCGAACAGCGCATCGAGGTCCGCGTCGACGCGCCGGCGCTCGGGATGTGCGTCGTGGAAGGCGATCATGCGCCGTGCGCCCTCGTCGAAGGTCACCCTTGTGCGGAACTCCGGCACGAGGGCCGTGACCTTCGCGGAGTCGAAGACCATCGCATGAGCCTTGTCGCCCAGGAGAGTGGGGCCGAGGTCGGGTGACCACCGTGCGATCGTCTCGCTGGCCACGTGCACGAATCGCGGGTCGGCGACGCCGGCCGCCTCGGCGAGCCATCCGTAGATGTCGTTCCACGTCGGTGCGTGGGTGCCGGTGATCGTGAAGGAGTCACCGATCGCCGCCGGGTGACCGAGAAGACCGGTGAACGCCACGGCGAAGTCCTCGGCGTGGGTGATGGTCCACGGCGTGGTGCCGTCGCCGTGGATGACCACCGGCTTGCCGGCGCGCATCCGGGCGATGTCGGTCCATCCGGCCAGGGTCGGCAGGAGCGTGTCGTCGTAGGTGTGCGACGGTCGCACGATGGTCATCGGCAGTCCGTCGCGCCGCGAGCGCTGCACGAGCAGATCTTCGCACGCGATCTTGTCGCGCGAGTACTGCCAGTACGGGTTGTGAAGGGGCGTGGACTCGGTTACCGGGAGTCGACGCGGCGGCTTCTGGTAGGCGGAGGCCGAGCTGATGAAGATGTACTGAGCGGGCGATCCGACGGCGGAGAGGGTCGTCTCGACGTGGTCGGGGATGAAGGAGAGGAAGTCGGCGACGACGTCGAACCGGTCGCCTCCGATCGCCCCTCTCGCGGCGTCACCGTCGCGCACGTCGGCCGTCAGCTCACGGACGCCCTCGGGAAGAGGCCGGGAGCGGCTGCCGCGATTGAGGACGGCGACGTCGTGGCCGGCGGCGACCGCGGCACGCACGCACGCGGTGCTGATGACGCCGGAGCCGCCGAGGAACAGGATGCGCAGAGAGCTCATGCTCCCCGACCCTAGACCTCGGCGGCTCCGGCGATCGCGGGGCTTGACCGGCCTCAGTGGGTGTCTTCGGCCTCGATCTCCGTGCGGTCGCCCGACCACAGGGTGTGGAAGGTGCCTTCCTTGTCGACGCGCTTGTACGTGTGGGCGCCGAAGAAGTCGCGCTGTCCCTGGATGAGGGCGGCGGGGAGCCGATCCGCGCGCAGCCCGTCGTAGTACGCCAGCGACGACGAGAACGCCGGCGCGGGGATTCCCACCCTCGCGGAGGTCGCGACGACTTCGCGCCACGCCGTCTGTGCGCGCTGCAGAGCCTCGACGAAGTACGGCGCCGTCAGCAGCACGGGCAGGTCGGCCTCGGTGTCGTAGGCCTCGGCGATGCGGTTGAGGAACTGTGCGCGGATGATGCAGCCGCCGCGCCAGATCTTCGACACCGCACCCAGGTCGATGTTCCAGTCGTACTCCGCCGCGCCGGCGCGGATCTCGTCGAAGCCCTGCGAGTAGGCGACGATCTTTGACGCGTAGAGGGCGAGTCGGATCTTCTCGATGAACGCGTCGGGGTCTTCGACGGTCCAGGACTGCTGCGCGTCGTCGGCAGGCCCCGGCAGGTCGCGGGAGACCTCGCGCTGCTCGGGGTGGCTGGACAGCGAGCGCGCGAAGGTGGCTTCGGCGATGCCGGAGACCGGCACGCCGAGGGAGAGGGCCGTCTGCACGGTCCAGGCTCCGGTGCCCTTGGCACCCGCCTGGTCGAGGATGACATCGACGAGGGGCTTTCCGGTGTCGGCGTCGACCTGACGGAGCACCTCGGCGGTGATCTCGATGAGGTACGACTCCAGTTCGCCGCGGTTCCACTCCGCGAAGACATCGGCAATCTCGGCGGGGGTCTTGCCGGTGCCGCGTCGGATGAGGTCATAGGCCTCGGCGATCAGCTGCATGTCGGCGTACTCGATGCCGTTGTGCACCATCTTCACGAAGTGGCCGGCGCCGTTGTGTCCGACGTGCGTGACGCAGGGCTCGCCTTCGGCGACCGCGGCGATGGAGGTCAGGATCGGCCCCAGGGTGACCCACGACTCGTCGGAGCCGCCGGGCATGATCGAGGGCCCGAGGAGTGCGCCCTCCTCACCGCCGGACACGCCCATCCCGACGAAGTTGATGCCGGTCTCGCGCACGGCCTTCTCACGGCGGATGGTGTCGGTGAACAGCGCATTGCCGCCGTCGACGATGATGTCGCCGGGTTCGAAGACCTCGACGAGCGACTCGATCACCGCGTCGGTCGGCCTTCCGGCCTTGACCATGATGATCGCCGCACGCGGCTTCTGCAGCGACGCGGCGAACTCCTCGTAGGAGAACGCGGGGACGAAGCCGGCTTCGGGGTGCTCGGCGACGAGCTCGTCGGTCTTGGCCCGAGAGCGGTTGTACACCGCCACCGTGTTTCCTTCGCGGCTGGCGAGGTTGCGGGCCAGATTCGAGCCCATCACCGCCAGACCGACCACGCCGATGTTCGCTGAGTTCTCGCTCACGCGCGCTCCTTCTTGATCCGCTCGTCGGGTCGCCCGCGAGCCGCCGAGCGGCGTCCGGGCCGCTATACAGCCTAGGGTGTGGGTGCAACCGATACGATCGAATAAATCATATTATTGAGTGCGGGGCGACCGATGCCCCGGAAGTCACAGACGACGGACCTGGAACATGATCATTCTCGCGTTGGAATCAAGCACCACCTCGGCCAAGACGCTCCTGTTCGACTCCGAGACCGGTCACACCTCGGTGCGCAGTCGGCGCTTCGAGGTGCCGGGGCCCGACACCTCGGTCCGCGATCCCGACGCGATCTACACCCAGCTGATGGCCCTGGGTCGAGAAGCGGCTGCCGGCGTCGCGGTGGACCTCATCGTGCTCAGCGGCACCTGGCACGGCCTCACACTTGTCGATGACGACCTGCGCGTGATCACCCCCGTGCGGGAGTGGCCCGACACGAGCGCTCAGGACCTGTCTGCGCGAGAGCGACGTGACGCCGATTTCACCTGGTGGTTCTACGAGCGCACCGGCTGCATGGTCAACGCGATCTATCCCGCGTTCAAGCTCGCATGGCTGTCGGAGCAGGGGGTCTCGCTCGACGGTCGACTCGCGCTGGACCAGGCCTCGCTGAACTTCGCCCGGATGACCGGGGAGGCATCGACCAACGTCTCCCTCGCGTCCGGCACGGGAATGCTCGGCGCCGACAGCCTGGAGTGGGACGCGGAGGTCCTCGACCGGCTCGGCATCGCCGATGTGCGCCTGCCGGCCCTGCGCGGCGCCGGCCACACCGTGCCGCTCTCGCGCGACGCGGCCGTGCTCCTCGGGCTTCGAGCCGGTATCCCGGTGCTCACGCCCGGGCCGGACGGCGGCCTCAGCCAGGTCGGGGACCGGGCCACCGAACCCGGGGACATGACGTTCTCGATGGGAACCAGCGGTGCCCTCAGGTTCGCGACGCGGCATCCCTCGTTCTCGCCGGCGATGAGCACGTGGTCGTACCGATCTCCGCTCGGCGCGCTGAGCGGGGCTGCGACCTCGGGATGCGGAAACTGCGTGGACTGGGCCAGGGAGCGGCTGTTCGGGCTGACGACCGACTACTCCGAGATCGAGCCGCTCCTGTCTGCGGACAAGACCGAGCTGCCCGTGTTCCTGCCGTTCCTGTTCGGCGAGCGCAGTCCGGGATGGCAGGACCAGCGCCGCGGCGGCTTCCTCGACCTGAAGCCCACCCACAGTCGCGCCGACATGTACCAGGGCGTGCTCGAGGGGATCGTCTTCTCGCTCTACCACTGCTTCAAGGAGCTCACCGCTCTGAACGGCATGCCCCGGCGCATCGTCCTGTCGGGGGGCGTGCTGTCGTCGCCGTTCTGGACCCAGCTGGTCGCCGATGTCTTCGATGCCGAGATGGAGGTCTCGGCTCTCCAGCACAGCTCGGTCGTCGGCGCGGTCCGCATGGGACTGCTCGCGAGCGGCCTGCCGTCGGAGCACGCCGCCTTCGACGACGCCGCTCCGGGGCATGTGACGCCGCGCTCCGAGCGGAAGGCCCACTACGACGCGGAGTTCGCGCGGTATCTCGATCACTACTCGCAGACCCGTCCGGGATCGGATGCGACGTGACGGCCCGCTGAGCGCCGTCAGCCCGACTCGCCCCTGACTTCGCCCAGCACCGTGTCGACATAGCGCCGCGTGTGGTGCTCCGCGGCGGCGGCGTCGCCGCGCGCGATGGCCGCTGCCGTCTGCGCGTGATTGTGCAGCGCCTCGTGCTCGGGCGTCGCGGGAGTGAGACCGACGCGGGATCTCCCGGCGATGACTTCGGCGATCGGCTTCTTCACCGCGGCGAGCATGAGGTTGCCGCTGGCATCGAGGATGAGGTCGTGGAAGGCGATATCCGCGGCGAGGTACTCCTCCGTGTCTCCGCGGCCCTGCGCGCCGAGCTCCTCGAGGAGCGTCGAGAGACGAACGATCTCCGAGCGCTGCACGTCGCTCGCACGTGACGCGGCCAGTCGTGCCGCGATGGGCTCGATCGCGGCACGGAGCTCGGTGACGACGACCAGCTGCTGCGCTCGTCGAGGGCCGGCCAGCTGCCAGGCGATCAGGCGCGGGTCCAGCGCGCTCCACGCTGTCGCCGGCTGCACGGTGACGCCGACGCGCCGACGCGAGGCGACCATCCCCATGGCCTCCAGCACGCGCACGGCCTCCCGGATGACCGTGCGGGAGACCCCGTACTCATCCTCGAGACCGGCGGCGGTCAGGACCTGCCCGGACGTCAGCTCGCCCGCGGCGATGCGGACACCGAGGTCGTCGAGCACGTTCGTGTGCGAGGCCTGCGCCACGGCGACTCCAATAAATACGATCTTCTGGTGGTAATAATACGATCTTTGTGTAAGGATCGGGTGTCCTCGCGATGACTTGCGGAGGACGCTCGCATAGTACACGCGGACACCGCACGACTTCGTCGGTGCCCTCGGCATATCAACGGAGATTCACCGATGGAAGATTGGTCCCAGACCCTGGGCACGGCTCCGCTGCTGCTGATCGCAGCCGGCGCGATCGCGCTCATCCTGCTGCTCATCATCGTCTTCAAGGTGCACGCCTTCCTGACGCTGATCATCGTTTCGCTCCTGACGGCCTTCGCCGCGCAGATCCCCGTGAGCGCCATCGCGACGACACTCACCACGGGTCTCGGCGGCACGCTCGGCTCCGTCGCGCTGCTGGTGGCGCTGGGGGCGATGCTCGGCCGTCTGATCGAGCACTCCGGCGGCGCCAAAGCGCTCGCCGACCGGTTCGTCGACATCTTCGGCGAGAAGCGCGCGCCGTTCGCGCTGGGCATCGCCTCGTTGATACTGGGGTTCCCGATGTTCTTCGACGCCGGCCTCGTCATGATGCTCCCGATCGTCTTCGCGGTGGCCCGCCGCGTGTCCAAGAACAACGTGCTGCTGTTCGGCATCCCGACCGCCGCGGCGTTCTCGGTCATGCACGTGTTCCTGCCCCCGCACCCGGGCCCGGTCACGGCGACCGAGCTCTACGGCGCCAACCTCGGGATCGTGCTGATCGTCGGTCTGATCATCGCCTTCCCCACCTGGTACCTCTCCGGCTACCTCTGGGGAAAGTTCGTCTCGACGCGCATCCCGCTGCCGGTCCCCACCCTCTTCGGTGACATCGACGAGGACCAGCCGGTCAACCCGCCCAAGCCCGGCACGATCGTGGGTCTGCTGCTGCTTCCGATGCTCCTCATCTTCATGAACACCGGCCTGACCACCCTCGCCAGCATCGGCGCCGTCTCGGCCGATGACCTGTGGGTGCAGGTCCTGGTGCTGCTGGGCACCTCGCCCGTCGCCCTGCTCATCACCGTCCTGGTGGCCATGGTCGTGCTCGGAACGCGCCGTGGTGAGAAGGGCACGGCGATCGAGAAGCTGCTCGACTCGGCACTCGGCCCGGTCGCCTCGGTCATCCTCATCACCGGCGCCGGCGGGATGTTCGGCGCCGTGCTGCGCGCCTCGGGCATCGGTGAGGCCCTCGCCGACACGCTGAGCGACCTCGGACTGCCGGTCATCGTCGCCGCCTACCTCATCGCGGTCGTCATCCGCCTGGCCCAGGGCTCGGCCACCGTGGCTCTCGTGACCGCGGCTGGTCTGGCCGCCCCGGCGGTGCTCGCGGGTGACTTCAACCCGCTGCAGATCGCCGCGATCGTGCTCGCCACCGCCGCCGGCTCGGTCTTCGCCGGCCACGTCAACGACTCGGGGTTCTGGCTCGTGGGTCGCCTCATGGGAATGGACGTGAAGACGACGCTGAAAACCTGGACGGTTCAGCAGGCGATCGAGTCGGTCACCGCGTTCGTCTTCGTGCTCGCCGTATTCGGCGTCGCGTCGATGGTCTGATCCGCCGAACGCACCCACCCCGACGACCGGAGGAAATCCATGTCCGACATCTTCGACATCTCGGGCCGGCTCGCGCTGGTCACCGGTTCGACGCGCGGCCTCGGACGCTCGCTCGCCGAAGGCCTGGCGAACGCCGGTGCCCGCGTGATCGTGCACGGCCGAAACGCCGACGCGGCCGCTCGCTCAGCCTCCGAGATCGCCGACGCGTCGGGCCAGCCCGCCGCATCGGTCGCGTTCGACGTGACCGATGCGGCGGGGGTCGAGGAGGGGATTACCGGAATGATCGCCGCACACGGCGTCCCCGACATCCTCGTCAACAATGCCGGCGTGCAGCGCCGCGCTCCGATCCAGGACTTCGGGGTCTCGGACTGGGATGACATCATCGCGGCGAACCTCAACGGCGTCTTCTACGTCTCGCGCTTCGTCGCACCCGCGATGATCGAGCGGGGCTCCGGCAAGATCGTCAACGTCGCGTCGGTCCAGTCGTTCCTCGCACGGCAGACGATCGCGCCGTACTCCGCCTCCAAAGGGGGAGTGGCGCAGCTGACCAAGGGGATGGCCGCCGATCTCGCCCGCCACGGCATCCAGGTCAACGCGCTCTCGCCGGGCTACTTCGCCACCGAGATGAACCGCGACCTCGTGGACGACCCCGCCTTCAGCGGCTGGCTCGCGCAGCGCACGCCCGCCCAGCGCTGGGGCGACTTCTCGGAGCTCGACGGTGCCCTGCGGTTCCTCGTCTCGGACGCCTCGAGCTTCGTCTCGGGGCAGAACATCTTCGTCGACGGCGGAATGACCGCGGTCGTCTGATCGGAAGGAGAGCGATATGCGCGCCGCGTTCATCGACAGCAAGGAGAGCATCCGCATCGCGGAGCTCGAGACCCCGCAGCCGACCGATGATCAGGTGCGCGTGCGCATCGACTACGTCGGCATCTGCGGCAGCGACCTGCACTACTACTTCGACGGGGCCAACGGAGCGTTCGTCGTGCGCGAGCCCCTCATTCCGGGGCACGAGGTGTCCGGCCGCATCGACCACGACCCGACCGGGGAGTGGCAGCCGGGCACGCCGGTGACCGTGCACCCCGCGACCTTCGGCGAGCATCGCGACGACCTCGCAGACGCCCCGCACCTGTGGCCGGGCGGCGCCTACCTCGGGTCGGCCTCCACGTGGCCGCACACCCAGGGCGGCCTGGTGGAATGCATCCTCGTCGATCGCGAGATGGTCCGTCCGCTGCCGCCGACCCTTCCGGTGCGCCGCGCGGTGCTCGCCGAGCCGCTCGCCGTGGCCCTGCACGGACTGGGGAAGGCCGGCGACGTGCGCGGCAAGAAACTGCTCGTCACCGGCGTGGGGCCGATCGGTCTGCTCGCGGTGGCCGCCTCGGTCGCCGCGGGTGCCGAGGTGACGGTGACCGACGTGTTCGACGAACCCCTCCAGCGGGCGCTGGCCCTCGGTGCGTCCGAAGCTCTGAACGTCACCCGCGACGACGTGCCCGGAAGCGCATACGACGTCGTGCTGGAATGCTCCGGAGTCGCCGCGTCCATCAACACCGCGCTGAAGGCCGCAGCCATCGGCGGCATCGTCGTTCAGGTCGGGATGGTCCCCGATGCCGAACGCCCGCTGAACATCGCCGCCTTCATCTCGAAGGAGCTGCGCTGGTACGGCACCTTCCGCTTCAACGACGAGATCGACCACGCCATCGTGCTCCTCGACGAGAACCCGGGCATCGAAGACGTCGTCACCCACGTCATTCCCGCCGACGACGTCGTTCAGGCCTTCGCGACCGCGCGCGACTCGCGTGCATCCGGCAAGGTCGTCGTCGAGGTGTGGCCGTCGGGTCAGTCCCGGTAGGCCTGGCGCCCCATGCTGAAGAAGGCCAGCACCACGCCCACGCCGCCGATCGCGGCGATGGCTCCCACCGCCCAGAGAATGACGTGCGAGGCGAAGCCGTAGTCCATGAAGGGTCCTCCGAGAAAGCTGGATCGGGTGCGTCTTCATCGTACCGGCTGCGCTGGTAGACTCGTCGCTGAACTTCGGCGAGGGATACGCGCATGACGTTGCGGCATCCGTGATCGACGAGGGCGGACAGGCACTTCCTCACGCACTCGCGTTCGAGTCGAACACCCCATACCTCGCTCCTGACGGAGCATCGCAACGGGCCTGTGCGCCCGCAAGGAGAATCCATCATGTCGACCGAAATCGATGCGAAGGTCCACGCCGAGCTGCGTGAGAACTTCGGCAAGGGCTTCGCCCGCCGCCTGCGTGCCGCCGGCCAGATCCCGGCCGTGATCTACGGCCACGGCACCTCGCCCGTCCACGTCGCGCTGCCCGGCCACCAGGTCTCGCTGCTCGTGCGTCGCGCCAACGCGCTGCTCGAGCTCGACATCGACGGCAAGGACCAGCTGACGCTCGTCAAGGACGTCCAGCGCGACCCGGTTCGTCAGATCATCGAGCACATCGATCTGCTGGTGGTCAAGAAGGGAGAGAAGATCCACGTCGACGTGCCCGTCACGGTCGTCGGTGAGCCCTTCGCCGGCACCATCGCCAACCTCGACGCATCCACCGTGCTGCTCGAGGTCGAGGCCACCCACATCCCCGAGCACGTCGAGGTCGACGTGGAGGGACTGGAGGACGGCGCCCATGTCACCGCGGGCGAGCTGAAGCTCCCGCGTGGCGCGTCGCTGGTCACCGAGGCCGACACGCTCGTCGTCGCCATCTACGTGCCGACCGCCGCGCTGGCCGCGGAGGAGGAGATCGCCGAGGCCGACGCCGAGGTCGCCGCCGAGCAGTCCGAGGAATCCGCGGAGTAATCGCGAGCGGACACGAGGGGGATGCGCCGGTCGCATCCCCCTCGTGCTGTCTTCCGACCCGCCCCCGGACCGAGAGGAAAGCACATGGCACGCACGTGGCTCATCGTGGGGCTCGGCAACCCCGGACCGCGGTATGAGGCGACGCGTCACAATGTCGGCCAGATGGTCATCGACGAGCTGGCCGACCGACGCGGTGAGACTCTGCGTGCACACAAGGCGGGCGCGCGCGTCGCTGAGACGTGGCTGCGTCCGGGCGCGGACAAGCTGATCCTCGCGAAGCCGAACTCGTTCATGAACGTCTCCGGCGGGCCCGTGTCCTCTCTGGCGAAGTTCTACGGCATCGACTCCGAGCGCGTCGTGGTCGTGCACGACGAGCTCGACATCCCCTTCGACACGATCAAGCTCAAGTCCGGCGGCGGGCACGGCGGCCACAATGGGGTTCGCGACGTGGCGAAGGCCCTCGGCACCCCGGAGTTCCCGCGCGTGCGCGTGGGCATCGGCCGTCCGCCCGGCCGTCAGGACCCCGCCGACTGGGTGCTGGATCCCTTCGGCTCGCTCGAGCGTCAGAATCTCCCCAACCTCCTGGCCGACGCCGCTGATGCGGTGGAGCTGCTCGTCGACGAGGGTCTCGTCGCCGCGCAGCAACGGCACCACGCCCCGCGTCCCTGACGTGCCGGGCCGCAACGCGGCATCCCGACACCTCCGGAGGATTCCCCGCTTCACGAGGACCGACGCCGCGGCTTTCGTCCTCTGTACGCGCGATCTCCTCTCCGGGTGCGCGGGCGGCGACGCGTCAGAAGGACGGGACGCTCGACAGGGCGCCGGCGGCGAGGCCGATGAAGAAGAGGATGTAGGCGAGCGTGCCGTAGACGATCGGGCCGAGCGCCGCGATCACGATCGCGGCGATGGCCCAGCCGCGGCCGCGGGCCTTCACCGCCGCGACGATGCCCTGGATGAGCGCCCCGATGCCGAGGACGGTCCCGGTCCAGAACGTGATCTCTGCGAACAGCACCAAGCCCCGCACCGGAGCGAGGATCGCGAGCTCGAAATCCGCGCTCGCCGGCATGTCGCCGAGCTCGGCACCGACGCCGTCGCCGATGGCGTATCCGGCGACCGCGCCGAGGACGGGAACGAGAATTCCGGCGACGGCGGCCACGACGAAGGCGATGATCCCGAGTGTCGCCGATCCGTTCGCGGCGGGGCGCTGGGACGGCCAGGACGGCGCGGCCTGGCCGTACGGGGGCTGCCCGTACGCGGCCGGAGGCGGGCCGTACGGACGCTGGCCGTAGGGGGCGGGAGGTTGGCCGTACGGAGGTTGGCCCGGGTGCGGTGCGGTTCCGTAGGCGAGTGTGGGCTGCTCGCCGGATGCGGCGGGGGCCGCCGTGGGCGGTTGCGGCGTGCCGTACACCGGCTGCGACGGTGGTGCGTAGGGCGGCGCGGGGGCCGGCGGACGCGGTGGCGCCGGGGGTGCGGAGGAGTCGTGACCTGCCGTGTTCTCCTGCTCGCTGCCGGGGTCTGCGGGATCGCTCACGGCACTCATCCTAGGAGGCGCGTGCCGAGGTCGTGGGTCTCGGTGTCGGCGAGGCGGACTAGACTCGTGCGGTGACAGTTCCCGGGATCGTGCGCGCCCTCGAACAGGATGAGTCCTTCGCGGACGCCGTCTCCTCGGCCTCCCGCGACGTCGACGTCTCCGCTCCGACCGGTCTGGATGCGCCGCTGCTCGCCGCCTTCCTGCGCCGTCGGATCGACTCCGGGCGGCCTCCCGTCCTTCTCGCGGTGGCACCGACGGGCCGCCGGGCGGAGACGCTCGGGACGGCGCTGGAAGCGCTCATCCCGAACGTGGAGGTGGTGCATTTCCCCGCGTGGGAGACGCTTCCCCACGAGCGGCTGAGCCCGAGTCCCGAGACGGTGGGGCGTCGCCTCGACGTGCTGCGGCGACTCGCCGAGCACGATGGCACGACGCCGTTCGTCGTCACGGCGTCGGTGCGCGGTGCCGTGCAGCCGCTCGCCGCGGGGCTCACCGACGTGCCGGCGATCACGCTGCGTCCGGGCGACCGCGGTCACGAGCTGGATGGCGTCGTCGCGGGTCTGGTGGAGCGCGCCTACCACCGCGTCGACATGGTGTCGCGCCGCGGCGAATTCGCCGTGCGCGGCGGCATCCTCGATGTCTTCCCGCCGGTCGCCGACCATCCCTACCGGGTCGAGTTCTTCGGTGACGAGGTGGACCAGATCCGCGCGTTCTCCGTCGCCGACCAGCGGTCGCTGCCGGGAGAGGTCGCCCTCGTGACACTCGTCGCGAGCCGGGAGCTGCTGCTCACCCCCGCGGTGCGCGAGCGCGCCCGGGCACGCCGAGACGCCCTGCCCGGCGTGCGGGGCATGCTGGAGAAGATGGCCGAAGGCATCCCGGTGGAAGGGATGGAATCGCTCCTGCCTGTCCTCGTGGATGATCTCGTGACCCTCGCCGACTACCTCCCGGAAGGCTCCGCGCTCGCACTCGCCGATCCGGAACGGTCGGTCACGCGTGCGATCACCCTGAGTGAGACGAACCGCGAATTCCTGGATGCGGCGTGGTCGGCCGCGACCGCCGGCGCCCAGACGCCGGTCGACCTCGGCGCCGGCGATTTCGTCACCCTCCCGACCCTGCGCGAGCGGATCACCGAGCGCGGCGGCGTGTGGTGGACCCTCAGCGGGTTCGACTCGGGCGCGGCCGACGCGTCGGCGGAAGGGCTCATCGACGTGGATGCCGCCCTCGAAGCCGCTGCCACCGTCAAGGTCGCCGCGGCAGCGGTGCCGAGCTTCCAGGGCAACGTCGACGGCGCGACCGAGCACGTGCGGGGTCTGCTCTCGGACGGCTGGCGCGTCGTGGTGACCGCATCCGGTCCCGGACTGGTCGAGCGGGCGCGCGACGTGCTGAGCGAGCGGGGGATCGCCGCGCGGATCGTGGACGGCATCGATGGCGACGTGCCCACGGGCACCGCGCAACTCACCTGCGCCGTGCTCGAACGGGGTTTCCAGTCCGACGGTGCGAAGTTCGCGGTGCTCACCGAGACGGAGTTCTACGGCCGCACCATCGGCGGCGACGCGCGCGTGGTGAAGAAGCTCGCCTCGCGGCGCCGGAACGTCGTCGACCCGCTCCAGCTCAAGCCCGGCGACTTCGTCGTGCATGCCACGCACGGCATCGGCAAGTTCGTCGAGCTGGTGCAGCGGGAGGTGTCCTCGGGCGGCCGCAACGCCGTGAAGAGCCAGCGGGAGTACCTGGTGCTCGAGTACGCGCCCTCCAAGCGCGGCTACCCCGGCGACAAGCTGTTCGTGCCCACCGATCAGCTCGACCTCCTGTCGCGGTACGTCGGGGGAGAGGCACCCGCGCTGTCGAAGATGGGCGGGAGCGACTGGGCGCAGGCGAAGGGGCGCGCCCGCAAGGCGGTGCGCGACATCGCGGTGGAGCTCGTGAAGCTCTATTCCGCGCGCATGGCCGCGAAGGGATACGCCTTCGGGCAGGACACGCCGTGGCAGCGCGAGCTCGAAGAAGCCTTCCCGTTCGCCGAGACGGCCGACCAGCTGCAGACGATCGACGAGATCAAGGCCGACATGGAGAAGTCCATCCCGATGGATCGACTCCTCTCCGGCGACGTCGGGTTCGGCAAGACCGAGGTCGCCGTGCGCGCGGCGTTCAAGGCGATCCAGGACGGCAAGCAGGTCGCGATGCTCGTTCCCACCACGCTCCTGGTGAAGCAGCATCTCGAGACCTTCGCCGAGCGGTTCGCCGGCTTCCCCGTCAAGGTGCGTGCGCTGTCGCGCTTCCAGACCGACAAGGAGGCGCGACAGGTCGTCGCCGGCCTCGCCGACGGGTCGATCGACATGGTGATCGGAACGCACCGCATCCTCACCGAGAAGGTCGTCTTCAAGGACCTCGGGCTCATGATCATCGACGAGGAGCAGCGCTTCGGCGTCGAGCACAAGGACGCGCTGAAGAAGCTCAAGACCAACGTCGACATCCTCGCGATGAGTGCGACCCCGATCCCGCGCACGCTGGAGATGGCGGTCACCGGCATCCGCGAGATGTCCACGCTTGCGACGCCGCCGGAGGACCGTCACCCGATTCTGTCGTTCGTCGGTCCTCGCAATGACAAGCAGATCGCCGCGGCGATCCGGCGCGAACTGCTGCGCGAGGGACAGGTCTTCTACGTGCACAACCGGGTGCAGTCCATTCAGCGCGTCGCGGCCGACCTCGCCGAACTCGTACCCGAGGCGCGAATCGCGGTGGCGCACGGGCAGATGGGCGAGCATCAGCTGGAGCAGGTGGTCGACGACTTCTGGGAGCGTCGAGCGGATGTGCTGGTCTCGACGACGATCATCGAGACGGGCCTGGACATCTCCAACGCGAACACGATCATCATCGATCGGGCCGACAAGTACGGTCTGAGCCAGCTCCACCAGCTGCGTGGACGCGTCGGCCGCGGTCGCGAACGGGCGTACGCGTACTTCCTCTACGACGACACCAAGCCACTGTCGGAAACGGCAGCCGACCGCCTCGAGACCATCGCTGTCAACAACGATCTCGGGTCCGGCATGCAGGTGGCCCTCAAGGACCTCGAACTGCGCGGCGCGGGCAACCTGCTCGGCGCCGAGCAGGCCGGCCACATCGCCGGTGTCGGTTTCGATCTCTACCTGCGGATGATCGGCGAGGCCGTTTCGCAGTTCCGCGGCGAGGAGACCGAGGGCCCGACGGAGCTGCGTCTGGAACTGCCCGTGCAGGCGCGCATCCCCGAGTTCTACATCGACAGCGAGCGGCTGCGCCTCGAGGCCTACCAGAAGCTGTCGGCGGCCGCGGCCGCCACGGCGGCAGACGACGCCATCGACCTCGTTCTCGAGGAGCTCGCCGATCGCTACGGCACGCCCCCGGAGGAGGTCGCGGGGCTCATCTCCGTGGCGCGGTTGCGGCGCCGGGCGGCGCGTTCCGGGCTCGCCGATGTCGTCGCGATGGGTCCGAACCTCCGGATCGCGCCGGCGCACCTGCCCGACTCGATGCGTGTGCGCCTGCAGCGCCTGTATCCGAAAGCGAAGCTCGTCGCGAACGGCGACGCGCTCGTCGTGCCGCTGCCGACCGCAGGCGGTGCGGCCCTGGCCGATGCCGATCTCCTGTCGTGGGTCGGCCAGCTGCTCGACCAGCTCTGGCCGCTCGCCGCCGAGACCGAGAAGGCCGCGGTGTCCTGAGGCTCGTCTCCGCGCGAGCGGCAGGATGTCGTTGCGCGCGCGCGACCGGCGCATCGGGCCTGTGTCAAGCTGATTGCCATGCAGAGCGTGCATGTCAGCCGGGTGATCGCTGCCGACCCGCGACGGGTCTACGAGTTCGCAGCGGATGCGCGTCATCTCCCGCTCTGGGCCGCCGGTCTCGCTCAGGGCGAACTGGTGATCGACGGGGACCGGGTGCACCTCGACTCGCCGATGGGTCGTGTCGAGGTGCGTTTCGTCGCCCGGAACACGCTCGGGGTGATCGATCACGACGTGACCCTGCCTTCAGGCACCACCGTGACGAACCCGATGCGCGTGCTCGCGCATCCTCAGGGGGCGGAGATCGTCTTCACCGTGCGTCAGATCGAACTGACCGACGCGGACTTCGCCCGCGATGTCGCCGCGGTCCGCGCAGACCTGGATCGTCTCGCGGCGCTCATCGAAGCGGATCGCGGAGCCCGAGGGTGATCACTCGCTGACCGATCGCCTCTCGCGGATCGCGACGAGGAGGATCCCCGTCCAGAAGAGTGCGAGCATGGTCGACGCGACGGCCAGGAACATCCGCCACCCGTCGGGATCCACCACGACGGCCCAGACCCAGACGGCGGCCATCCCGAGCCAGACGACCGTCTGCAGGACGACGAGTGCGAACTGACGCGTCGTCAATGAATGGACGAAGGAACTCCACCACGCGCTCACGCGTCGACGCTAACACCCCGGCACGGGATCATTAGGCTCGAGGGATGAGCGATCCGATGCAGGTACCTCCGTTCGTCGCGATCGACGGTCTGGACGGACTCCCCGGTGACGTGGTCCTCGCCGACGTGCGCTGGTACCTCGACGGTCGATCGGGCAGAGAGGCCTACGACCGCGGTCATCTCCCCGGGGCGGTCTTCGTCGATCTCGAGACCTGGCTCTCGGCGCCCCCGTCACCCGAGGGTGGCCGGCACCCGCTTCCTCCGCCGGAGGTCTTCGCCGAGGGGATGCGCACGCTCGGCATCGCCGATGACGACACCGTCGTCGCCTACGACGATCAGGGCGGGGTGATCGCCGCGCGGCTGGTCTGGATGTTGCGTGCCACCGGTCATCGCGCCGCGCTGCTCGACGGCGGACTCGGCGCCTGCCCCGGAGATCTGTCGACGCGGTCGCCGGTGCGGGAGCGGTCGCACTTCTCGGTGCGGGAGTGGCCTGCGGATCTGCTGCTCGCCGCTGACGACCTCCTTCGCGACGGTGTCATCGCCGTCGATGCACGCCCCCGGGAGCGCTTCGCCGGCGGCGAGGATCCGGTCGACCCTCGCCCTGGACACGTCCCGGGGGCGCGGAGCGTCCCCTGCCGCGAGAACGTGGGGGCCGACGGACGGCTCGTCGCCACTGACCGCATCCGTGAGAACTTCGCAGCGGTCGGAGTCGACGCGGACAGCGTCGGCAGTGTCGCGGCGTACTGCGGCTCGGGCGTCACCGCGTGCCACAACCTGCTGACGATGGAGCACGTCGGGATCGGTCGTGCGCGTCTGTACGTGGGCGGCTGGTCGGCCTACAGCGCCGACGCCTCCCGCGCGGTCGAAACCGGGGCCTGACCGCGGTCCGCGTCGGGTGAGCAGCGTCCATTCGGCGTTCACAACTCCTCCCTTTCGAGCCGTTCGAGCCCGGTTTCGACCGGTCCCGCTTCGAATGCCTCGAAACTTGAGGAGTTGTGAACATCGCCGCGCTGGGAGCCGGCCGGCGTAACCGGCCGACGGGGGGGCCCGCGCTCAGCGGGTGACGGGGCGGCTCAGCGGGTGGAGTCCCGGCTCAGCGGGTGAAGGGGCGGTCGTCCGAGGGCCCGACGTGCTCGACGATCCATCGCCGCAACGGCTCGATCTGCTGCCAGGCGTGCTGGATGTCGTCGACAGTCGCCTCGCGCGGCAGCGGCCGCAGCGCGGCGTAGTGCGTCAGACGAAGGCGTGCGATGCGGGGGTGCTCCCGGTCGTAGCCGCGCGGCGCGGTCTTCAGCGGCGGCCCCGCGAACGTGAAGCCTGCCGCCTCGATGTCATCGGCGATGCGCTCGAAGGTCGATCCGGTGGCATCGTCCTCGATGGCCTCGCGGCCGCGTCGCAGTTGTCCCCGCGAGGGCTGATAGAGCCCGCCGCCGACTTCGATGCCGTCCGCCGACACCGACAGGTAGATGCTCGCGATCGTGCCGGCGACCATGGCGGCGTTCGTCTTGTACGGCGACTTGTCGGCGCTGAAGCGCACATCTCGATTCGGCCGGAACACCTTCGCCGAGCCGTACCCCGCCTCGGCGATCTCGCAGAGCATCTCCAGAGGCTCCCGGATGAGTCCGTCATATTCCTCGCGGTGCGCGGTGAACCACTCCCGGGTGTTGTCCGCCGCCAGACGCTCGTAGAATCCGAACGCCTCGGGCTCGAACAATCGCCCTGCCGCGTGCTCGCCCATTCCGTCCTCCTCGCGCCGCAATCGTATCGAGGCGTCGCGCCGGCCGGATGCGGCTGGCTACGATGGCGCTGACCGCCGTCGACGAGGAGGCGCCATGCGATTCGCACATCTGGGAGCAGTTCCGCGCATCCACCCCGACGCCGTCGTCGCCCCGACGGCGGTGATCAGCGGAGACGTGACGATCGGCGCCGGTTGTCAGGTTCTGCACGGTGCGGTGATCACGGCTGAGGGGGGAGCGGTCACGCTCGCGGAGAACGTCATCGTCATGGAGAACGCACTGGTGCGGGCGACGGCCACCAACCCGGTGCATGTCGGTTCCCATGTGCTCGTCGGACCCATGGCCAGCATCTCCGGAGCGGTCATCGATGACGAGGTCTTCCTCGCGACCGGAACCCGCGTGTTCAACGGAGCGCACATCGGCGCGCGCAGCGAGGTGCGCATCAATGCGGTGGTTCACCTGCGCACGGTGCTCCCGGCGGACACCGTCGTGCCCATCGGCTGGGTGGCCGTCGGTCAGCCCCCGCAGATCCTCCCGCCCGAGCGCGACGAGCAGATCCGGCGGGCCCAGCGTGAACTGGACTTTCCCGGATACGTCTTCGGACTCGACCGGGAGACCCCAGACCTCATGGTGCAACTCACCGAGAGGTACGGGCGCTCCCTCGTCCGTCACGCGGACGACGAGGCTCTCTGACGCAGATCAGCCGGTGTTCTGCAGACCCGCCGAGACGCCGTTGACCGACAACAGCAGCAGGCGCTGCTGGTCGGGGTCGAGGTCGCGGCCGTTCGCGGCGTCGTCGCGCAGGGTGCGCAGCGCCCGCAGCTGGAGCAGGGACAGCGCGTCGACGTACGGGCTGCGCAGCTTGACCGCGCGCTGCAGCACGGGCTTGTTCGCCAGCAGCTCGTCGCCGTCGGTGATGCGCACGACCCACGCGCGGGTGAGCGCCATCTCCTCGCGGACCAGCGTTGCGAGCTCCTCGCGGTCGCCGAGGTCCAGGTAGCGCATCGCGATGCGGTCGTCGGTCTTCGCGAGACTCATCGCCACGTTGTCGATGAGGGTGCGGAACAGCGGCCACTGCTCGTAGGCTCGTCGAAGCTGACCCTCGTCGCCGACCGCCTCGAGGGCCGTTCCCAGACCGAACCAGCCGGCGAGGTTGATGCGGGCCTGCGACCACGCGAACACCCACGGGATGGCACGAAGGTCGGCCAGGGACTCGACCGACAGCCCGCGTCGCGCCGGGCGGGATCCCAGCGCCAGCAGCCCGATCTCCTCCATCGGCGTCACCTGCGCGAACCACGGTGCGAAGCCCGGTGCGTTCACGAGCGCGGCGAAGCGGTCGCGGCTGGCGGCATCCATCGTCGCGCCGATCGCGTGGAATCGCTCGGCGGCGTGGCGATTGGTGCGCTCCACGGATGGCGAGGAGGCCAGGAGCATGGCGGCGGCGACCTGGTCGATATGGCGCTTGGCGATCGCCGGCTCGCCGTAGCGGGCGAAGATCACCTCGCCCTGTTCGGTGAGCTTGAACCGGCCGTCGACGGAGTGCGGCGGCTGCGCGAGGATCGCCGAGTTCGCCGGTCCGCCGCCGCGCCCGAGAGCGCCGCCGCGGCCGTGGAACAGCGTCAGCTCGATACCGGACTCCTTCGCCCAGTCCGCGATCGCCGCCTGGGCCTCGTACAGCGCAAGAGTCGCCGCGACCGGGCCCACATCCTTCGACGAATCCGAGTACCCGAGCATGACCTCGAGCCGGTTTCCGGTTTCGCCGAGACGGGCCGCGAACGCCGGATGCTGCACGATCTCGCGCAGGATGCCGGGCGCGGCCTGGAGATCTGCGAACGTCTCGAACAGGGGGATGACATCGAGGACGGGCGGGGTGGCGCCCTCGCCGACGGCGTAGCGGGCGAGGCGGTGCACGTTCGCGAGGTCCTCAGCCGACTGCGTGAACGACACGATGTAGCGACCTGCCGCACGCGGACCGTAGCGGTCCTGCAGGAACTTCACCACGCGGAAGACCTCGAGCACCTCCTCGGCGAGCTCGGACCGCTCGCCGCCGGCATCGAGTTCGTCGAGCACCTTGCGGTGCACCGCGGAGTGCTGGCGCACCTCGAGTTCGGCGAGGTGGAAACCGAAGGTCTCGACCTGCCAGATCAGCTGCTGCAGCTGGCCGTAGGCCTGCCGCGGTGCGCTGGCACTGACCAGGGAGTCCTGCACCACGCGAAGGTCGGCCAGCAGCTCGTCCGGCGTCGCGTAGGCCAGATCAGCGTCACGGGTGCGGGTCGCGGCGATCTTCCGTGCCGCCAGCAGCACGACGCTGCGGTGCAGCTCGCCGGGGGAGCGCTTGGCGATGTCGCGCGCCGCATCTTCGTCGGCAGAGCGGAGCCGATGCCACAGCGACGTGACGGCGTCGCTCGGCGGCGTCGTGTCGACGTCGAGGGTGAGGGTGCGTGCGATGCGGAGGGCCGCGCGCTCGAGACCGAGCAGCACGTGCTCGCTGGCGATCTTCGCCGCCTTGCGTGTCACCGACGCCGTCACGAACGGGTTGCCGTCACGGTCGCCGCCGACCCAGGATCCGATCCTCACGAACGGGCGCACCACGGGGGAGCGGCTTCCGGCGGCCGGTCCCTGCAGCGCATCGTCGACGCGACGGTAGACCTCCGGGATCGACGTGAACAGGGTGTCGTCGAAGACCGCCATCACGGCGCGCACCTCGTCGGTGGGCGACGGCTTCTCGGCCCGAAGCGGGCCGGTGCGCCACAGCGTGTCGATCTCCTCGAGCATCTGCCGCTCGGTCCGCCCCTCGTCGGCGCCGTTGCGCAGCGTCGCGTCGCGTTCCTCCAGCAGCTCGGCCAGACGGCGGATGCCCGTGGAGATCGCTCGCCGGCGTGCTTCGGTCGGGTGGGCGGTGAAGACAGGGTGGAAGCGCAGCGCCTGCAGACGCTCGAGGGCTGAATCGTCGCCGATCTCGGCGGCCAGGCGCACGAAGGCCGCAGCGACCGAGTCGGTGGCGTCCTCGCGGTCGGGGCGGCCGTCGCGCTGGCGGAGCACCCGCACGCGCTGGTGCTCCTCGGCGAGGTTGACGAGGTGGAAGTAGCAGGTGAAGGCGCGGGCGACCTCTTCGGCGCGGTCGATGCTGAAGGAGTCGGCGATCGCCTCTGCCCGGGCGAAGGCCTCCGGGGTCGCATCCGTGTATGCCTGGATCGTCGCCGCGCGCAGTCGCTCGACATCCTCGAACAGCCCGGGTGAACCGCTCTCGCGGAGCACCCGTCCCAGCAATCCGCCCAGCAGGCGCACGTCGGCGCGCATCGTGTCGGGGATCTCCTGGCCGGCTTCGTAGCGGCCGACGAGGTCGATCGCCTCGGTGTTCGTCAGTTCGCGCATGCGTTCAACGCTAGCGGCGTCGACGGTGTGCTCCGGACACGGGGAGGGTCGCCGGGTCCTCGCTCCCGGCGCCGGTAGACTGGGAGCTTGGTGTGCCGGGAAGTCTGGTCGGCGTCGTTCAGCGCATCCCACCAGACGAAAGGACCCGATGTCCCAGTCTCCTCAGTCGCCCCCGTTCCTGTCACTGTTCCGGTCCGAGCGCTTCCCCGCGATCGTCCTGCTCGTCGCCGCTGCGGCAGGCCTCGCCGTGGCCAACTCTCCCGCTGGGCCCGCCGTCGATGACTTCATGCACGTGTACATCGGCATCCCGGAGTTCTTCGAGCTGTCGGTGTCGCACTGGATCAAGGACGGCCTCCTCGCCCTCTTCTTCTTCGTCGTCGCCGTCGAGCTGCAGTTCGAACTCACCAGCGGCCAGCTGAACTCGGCCAAGAAGGCGTTGCAGCCGGCGATCGCCGCCGCGGGCGGCGTGATCGTCCCGATCGTCATCTACCTCGTCATCGCCCACGGCTCCGACGCGGTCAACGGCTGGCCCATCCCCACCGCGACCGACATCGCCTTCGCCCTCGGCGTGCTCGCGGTGTTCGGCAAGGGGCTCCCCTCCGCCCTCCGCGTCTTCCTGCTCGCTCTCGCGATCCTCGACGACATCGTGGGCATCATCTTCATCGCCGTGCTGTTCACGAGTGACGTCAACTACGGCATGCTCCTGGGGGCGGCGGGGCTGGTCGTGCTGTTCGGCATCCTCTCCCGCCGCGTCGACACCCGCGCCCGCATCCCGATCACGATCGCCTTGATCGTCATCGGCGTCGTGACGTGGGCGCTCGTGTACAAGTCGGGCGTGCACGCCACGATCGCCGGCGTCGCGCTCGGCCTCGCGATGAGCCAGCAGCCCGCCCTCCACGCTCGACACGTGCTGGAGCCCTGGGTGAACGGCCTCGTCCTCCCCGTCTTCGCGTTCTCCGCCGCGCTCGTGGTCATCCCCCAGGTGAGCGCGGGCGAGCTCTCACCCGCCTTCTGGGGTGTGCTCGTCGCTCTGCCGGTCGGCAAGATCATCGGCATCTCGATCTTCGGATGGATCTCCCTCCGCGTCGGTCGTCGCGAAGGCCCGCCGGCGCTCACCTTAACCGACCTTCTGGCGGCGGGCTCGCTCGGTGGGATCGGGTTCACCGTCTCGCTGCTGCTGTCGGAGCTCGCCTTCGCCGAGCATCCGGAGATCCGCGATCAGGCGACGCTCGGTGTTCTCGCCGGGTCGATGGTCTCGCTCGTGCTCGCCGGTGTTCTCGTATCGTGGCGGGCATGGCACTATCGCCGTCTCGAGCAGAAGACCCCCGCGACGACCGCCTGAGCGATCCGCTCCGGCAAGCCGCCGACACGATGCGCGCGGTGCGTGACCGGTGCGTCTGGACGCAGCAGATCGACCATCGCGCACTCGTGCCGTATCTCGTGGAGGAGAGCGCCGAGCTCATCGACGCGATCGAGGCCGGCCCTCGGGCGGAGATGAGGGAGGAACTCGGCGACCTGCTGTGGCAGGTGCTGTTCCACGCCGAGATCGCCTCGAGGGATGCCGAGGACCCCTTCGACATCGACGACGTCGCGCGAGGGCTGACGGAGAAGATGGTGCGCCGGCACCCTCATGTGTTCGCCGGTGCCGTGGCGAACACTCCGGAAGAGGTCCTCGTGCACTGGAACGCCGCGAAGGCGGCCGAGAAGCACGAGCGGCAGTCCGTTCTCGATGGAGTATCGCACCACATGCCGTCGCTCGCGCTCGCGCAGAAGCTCGTCGGCAAGGCCGCGCAGGTGGGCGTGGGCGATTCGTCTCGCTTCGCTCGCGGGGCGACCGTCCCCCCGGTCGTTGAGCGAGGGAGCGGAGCGACCGAGACGAAACGCCCCGAGTCCGAGCACGACCTCGGCGACGCGCTGCTCGCACTCGTCGCCGTGGCCCGCGAGAACGGCTGGGACGCGGAGCGGGCCCTGCGTGAGCGCCTGCGCGGGCTCACCGCAGACGTCCGTGCGGCAGAGGGTGGGGCGGCCGACCTGGAACAATAGCCGGGTGGCATCCGTGAACCCGCCGCGCGGCATGCGCGACTTCCTCCCCGCAGACAAGGCCCGCCGCGAGCGAGTGCTCGCCGTCATCCGGGAGCGCTACCGCGCCCACGGCTTCGACGAGATCGAGACCCCCGTCATGGAGGAGTACGCGCGCCTGCATGCCGGCATCGGCGGTGACAACGAGAAGCTCGCCTTCAACGTGCTCAAGCGCGGGCTGAATGCCGAAGCGATCGTCGCGGCGGCCGAAGACCCCGCGGCGCTCACCGATCTCGGGCTCCGCTACGACCTCACCGTCCCGCTGGCGCGCTTCTATGCGACCAACCGCGGCCAGCTCCCCACGATCTTCCGGGCGGTGCAGATCGCGCCCGTGTGGCGAGCCGAACGACCGCAGAAGGGGCGCTATCGGCAGTTCATGCAGTGCGACATCGACATCATCGGGGATGCGTCCACCCGTGCCGAGGTGGAGCTGATCACTGCGACGCTGGACACCCTCGATGCCCTCGGGCTCGAGGGTGGGTCGGTGCGCATCAACGACCGGCGCCTGCTCGACGCGATGCTCGAGCACTTCGGCTTTCCTGTCGAGGAGCGCCCGAGCGTTCTCATCACGATCGACAAGCTCGACAAGATCGGCCCGGACGGGGTCCGTACCGAGTTGCTCGAGCGCTCCGGTGCGCGCGCGGCCGTCGAGGCCTTCGCGGAATTCCTTTCGCGCGAGCCGGAAGAGACATCCGGGTTCGGCGTCGACGCGATCCGCGCCGCGCTGCCCGCGGGGCTGGATGGGGAGGCGGCCGGTGCGCTCGGTGAGATCGGCGCGGCCGTCGCCGCCGCGCGCGGCGCCGGTGTGCCGCTCACGTTCGATCCGTTCCTCGTGCGGGGGATGGGGTACTACACCGGCACCATCTTCGAGGTCGCGCACCCGTCGGTGCCCTACTCGCTCGGCGGCGGCGGACGCTACGACGGCATGATCGGACGCTTCCTCGGACAGGAGGCGCCGGCCGTCGGCTTCTCGATCGGCTTCGAGCGCATCGTCGACCTCGTCGCGGACCAGGTCGACCAGGCGACCCCGGCGATCGTGCTCGTGCACGACCGGGATGTGCCGGTCGCCGAGCTCGCCGCGCTGAAGGCCGCGTTCATCCGTCGCGGTCAGCGGGTGCGGCTCGAACAGCGACCGAGAAACCTCAAGACCCTGCTGGAGCGGGCTGCCGCGGACGGGTACTCCCACTTCGCGGCGGTGACCGCCGGGGCGCACATCGATGACCTCGAGGTCAAACCGCTCGAGTGAGGCGTCTGGCCGCATCCGTTCACCGCGGCGTCAGCCCGGGTTCACGTCGACCCGGTCGAATCGGCGCATGAGCAGGGCCGGGACGGGCGTCGTGGTCGGGATGACCGCGGCGGGGGCGGTCGTATCGTCGATGGTGGTCGTCCGCATCGCGCTGGCGCGGCAGGCGGCGTACGCCCGCCGCGTGATCGGGAAGCCGCTGGGGGAGGATGCCCTCGAGGCGGACCGGGTGTGGCGGCGCAAGCTCGACGGCGAGCCGCTGGAGCTGCTGATCCTCGGTGACTCGATCGCCGCCGGTCTCGGCGCGACGCGACGCAAGGAGACGCTCGGGGCGCGCATCGCCAAGGGCCTCGCGAACAGGGCGCGGCGACCCGTGCGCCTGCGCACGGTGGCGGTCGTCGGATCCGAGTCATCGGCGCTCCGCGAGCAGCTCGATGACCTGCCGGACGAGTACGAACCCGATGTCGCGGTCATCGTCGTCGGCGGGAACGACATCACGCACCGCGTTCCGGTGGCGACCTCCGTCTCGCACCTGACCGAGGCGATCGCACGCCTCCGCTCGCGCGGAACGCAGGTGGTCGTCGGCACGTGTCCCGATCTCGGTGCCCTCCGTCCGGTGCCGCAGCCGCTTCGTTCGCTCGGATCGCGCATGTCGCGCCAGCTCGCACTCGCTCAGGCGGACGCGGCCGTCGCCGCCGGCGCGTATGCGGTCTCGCTCCGGCACGCCGTCGGCCCGTTCTTCATCTCGCAGCCCGATGAGATGTTCAGCCTTGATCGCTTTCACCCGAGCGCGCTCGGCTACCGCCGCACAGCCGAGGCGCTGCTGCCCGCCGTCGCCGGCTCTCTCGGTTTCGGTCGCACCAGCGCCGCCACACGCCACCCCCGCGGCGACGCTTCCTGACGGGCTCCGCCGCCCCGGCGCGCCGCCGCGTGCCGGCATCGACGCCCGTCGCTTTTCCTCCCCGCTCGGCCCTAACTCAGGCTGGACGCGCCGGGGACGGGGCGACACGCCGACAGGACGCGTCCTCGCGCAGCCTGAGTTCGTGCACGGACGTGGTCGCGACAATGGCCGTGGTCGCGACCGCGACCGTCACCGTCGCGGTCACGAAGAGCGCCGCCCCCTGGCGCGCCGCCGCTCGGCGCCCGTTCCGCCTCGCGTATGGCCCTAACTCAGGCTGGACGCGCCCGGGGCGGGGCAACACGCCGACAGGACGCGTCCCGCGCCTCGCGCAGCCTGAGTTCGTGCATGGTCGTGGTCGCGACAGTGGCCGTGGTCGCGACCGCTACTTCGACTGCGGCCGTCACGAAGGGCTCCGCCGCCGGCGCGCCCTGATTTGCCGGCGCCCGATGCCGTTTCGCCTCGCGCTCGGCCCTAACTCAGGCTGGACGCGCCGGGGACGGGGCGACACGCCGACAGGGCGCGTCTCGCACCTCGCGCAGCCTGAATTCGTGCACGGTCGTGGCCCTGACGAACGGCTCTCCAGATCGCCGGCAGGGGTTTTGGAGTTGTTATAGCGAAAGTATAATAGTGGTGTGCTGATTCGGATCGACCCATCACGCGGCGCGGCCCTGTGGGAACAGGTCGCCGCATCGGTGCGCACCGCGATCGCCGCCGGGAAGATCCGCTCGGGGGAGAGGCTTCCCTCCGCGCGTGAGGTCGCCGGCTCGCTCGACCTCAACCTGCACACGGTGCTGCGCGCCTACCAGGAGCTGCGCGACGAGGGCCTCGTGGACATGAGGCGGGGCCGCGGTGCGGTCGTCACCGAGGCCGCCGACGGATTGCGCCGGCTCCGCGACGACGTGGTCGCCCTTGCCTCTCGTGCGCGGAGCCTCGGGCTCGCGCCGGACGTGCTCGCTTCGCTGCTGGCCGATGTGGATCCAGAGGAGGACCCGTCATGACCGTCTCCCCTCCCGAGAACGATCGGAAACGACTCACCCGGGCGCGCCGCGCGTTCGTGTGGTTCGGCATCGTCCTGCCGCTGGCGATGACCGTCGCGGCGGTGGCGATCCAGCTGTGGCTGCTGCCTCGCGTTCCCGACCCCGTCGCGGTCCATTGGGCGGTGTCGGGCGCCCCCGACGGCTTCGCGGCGCCGTGGACCGTTCCGGCCCTCAGTGCCGGCCTGGGCATAGGGATGACGCTCGTGCTGTCGGCGTTCGCCCTCCTCGGTTCGCGCGAGGGGGAGTGGGGAGCCACGATACGGTTCCTCGGCTCGCTCGCTCCCGCCGTCGTGGGTGCCGTGATGGTCGTGATCACCGGAACGTATGCGGCGCAGGTCGATCTGCCGGTGGCCACGCAGTCGGCCGGGATCTTCGGACCGCTCGTCTGGAGCGGCGCCACGGGGATCGTCGTCGGAGTCGTGGCCTGGGTTTCGCAGCCGCGCCTGACGGTGAGCGGCGGAACCGTCCGCCCGGCGACACCGGTCCTCCTGGGGCCGGGCGAGCGCGCCGTCTGGGTGCGCACCGCATCTCTCGCGAGTGGCGGGATGGCGGTGCTCGTCGGTGCGGCGGTACTCCTCTTCGCACTCGCCGCACTCGACATCGCCACCGCGGGAAGCGCCTGGCCGATCCTGCTGATCGTGGCGGTCGTCGTGACAGCGGCCATCCTCGCCACCATGCTGTTCCGCGTCCGCGTCGACCACGACGGACTGAGCGTGACCAGCCTGCTGGGCGTGCCGAGGTTCCGGGTGTCACTCGATCAGGTCGTCGAGGTGAAGGTGGTCACGATCAATCCGATGGCGGACTTCGGCGGATGGGGACTGCGGAAGGCACTGGATGGACGCACCGGCGTGGTCCTGCGCCGTGGCGAGGCCCTCGAGGTCGAGCGCGCGAGGGGCGGAGCCTTCGTCGTCACCGTCGACGATGCATCGACGGCCGCCGGTCTCCTCCTGGCCCTGCGCGAGCGCGGCGAGCGCGGCGAAGGCGGCGACCACGGAGACGCTGCATGATGCCCCGGGTCCGGGTCGTGCCGGTCGCGGTCTTCCTCGCCCTCTCGTTCGGCCTCGCCTGGCTCGTCGCACTGCCGCTGTGGATCGACCCGGCGGGGCTCGCGGCACCGGCTGCGCCGTTCCTCCTGCCGGTGATGATGTTCACGCCGACGGTGGCGACCGTCGTCGTCGTTCTCGCGCTTCGCGCCCCGCGAAAGCAGCACCGGGCCTTTCTCGGCATCTGGCCGCTCGGCCCGCTCGGTCGGTGGTTCCAATACCTCGGCATCGCGCTGGTGGTCCCGATCGCGATCGTCGTCGCCGCGGTGTTCCTCTCCGCGGCCTTCGGCTGGATCGACCTCGACCTCGTCGGGCTGTCGGGGTTCCGTGCGCAGCTGGCTGCGGCGGTGCCGGCGGGAACGCCTCTGCCGCCCCTGCACCTCCTGCTCGTGCTGCAGCTGGTGCAGATCCCCCTCGGGGCGGTCATCAACAGCGTCTTCGCCGCAGGAGAGGAGATCGGCTGGCGCGGCTGGCTCCAACCCGCCCTGATGCCCCTCGGCGCGTGGCCGGCGATCCTGATCACCGGCGTGGCGTGGGGGCTGTGGCACAGCCCGGTCATCCTGCTCGGCTACAACTTCGGCCGCACCGACATCACCGGCGTGCTGTTCATGGTCGGCGGCTGCGTGATGTGGGGACTGTTCCTCGGATGGCTGCGCCTGCGCACCGATTCCGTGTGGCCCGCCGTGCTCGCGCACGGCTCGCTGAACGCGGTCGGCGGCTTCGTGGTGCTGGTCTCGGCCGCCGGCTCCACCGTCGACATGGCCGTCGTCGGACCGCTCGGCGTGGTCAGCTGGGTGCTGCTCGGGATCGTGATGGTCGTCATCGTCGGCCTCGAGAGGATGCGGGTCGTCCGCTCCGCTGACGACACCTCGTCGCCGGGTTGACGTGGGGCGAGCGCAGGGGATTTGCTGGGGGAATGGCCGACCCCACACCTGACGCGTGGCGACGCGTGGATCGCTACCTCACCGAGACCCTCGTCGGTCACGACCCCACCCTCGACGCCGCCGTCGACGACCAGAACGCGGCGGGCCTTCCGTCTATCGAGGTCGCCCCCGTCAACGGCAAGTTCCTGCACCTGCTGACCCGCATCGCCGGTGCGCGGCGCATCCTCGAGATCGGGACCCTCGGCGGATACTCCACCATCTGGCTGGCACGCGCGCTGCCGGAACGCGGGAGCGTGGTGAGCATCGAGGCGGAGCCGGTCAATGCGGCACTGGCCCGGGCGAACATCACCCGGGCGGGTCTCGCCGACCGCGTCGAGGTGCGTGAGGGCCGTGCTGCGGATGTGCTTCCGACCCTGTCCGGCGGCGAGCCGTTCGATCTCGTGTTCATCGACGCCGACAAGGAATCGAACACGATCTACCTCGATTGGGCGGCGCGTCTGGGGCGCCCCGGAACCGTCGTCGTCGTCGACAACATCGGCCGAGGAGGGGAAGTCGCCAATCCCGCGACCACAGCGTCGAACGTCATCGGCACCCAGCGAGGGCTGGAGATGCTCGCGCGCGATCCGCGCTTCGACGCGACCGCCCTGCAGACCCTCGACGCGAAGGGATGGGACGGCATCGCCCTCGCGATCGTGGTCGAGCCGGGGCCGGCGCGCGACGCCGGTGGCGTCGAGCGCGGTCATCACTAGACTCGTCTTCGGACCGACGACGTTCCGAAGACCCACCCTCCATCTGACAAGGAGTCCTCAGTGGCACTTATCGAGGCTGTAGGCGCACGCGAGATCCTCGACTCGCGCGGAAACCCGACCGTCGAGGTGGAGGTTCTCCTCGACGACGGCATCGTCCAGCGGGCCGCCGTCCCGTCGGGCGCTTCCACCGGCGCTTTCGAAGCATATGAACTGCGTGACGGCGACAAGGGCCGCTACAACGGCAAGGGTGTCCTCAAGGCCGTCGAGGCCGTGATCGACGAGCTCGGGCCCGCGATCGAGGGCGTCGAGGCGAGCGAACAGCGCATCGTCGACGAGATCCTCATCGCCACCGACGGCACCGACAACAAGGGGCGCACCGGCGCGAACGCCATCCTCGGCGTGTCGCTCGCGGTGGCCAAGGCGGCCGCCGACTCGGCGGATCTGCCGCTGTTCCGCTACCTCGGCGGACCCAACGCGCACATCCTGCCCGTGCCGCTGTTCAACGTCATCAACGGCGGTGAGCACGCCGACAACGGCATCGACATGCAGGAGTTCTTCCTCGCCCCGATCGGGGCCGAGACCTTCTCGGAGTCGCTGCGCTGGGGGACCGAGGTCTACCACGTCCTCAAGGGCGAGCTGAAGGCTGCCGGGTTCGCCACCGGTCTTGGCGACGAGGGCGGGTTCGCCCCCGATCTTCCGAGCAACCGCGAGGGCTTGGACTTCCTGGTGAAGGCGATCGAGAAGGCGGGCTTGACTCCCGGCACCGATATCGCGCTCGGCCTGGATGTCGCGGCGACCGAGTTCTTCTCCGACGGCGTCTACCGCCTGGAGAACAAGGACTGGACCGCTGCCGAACTCACCGATTACTACGTCGGGCTCGTGAACGACTATCCGATCGTCACGATCGAGGACGCGCTCGCCGAAGACGACTGGGACGCCTGGAAGGCGCTCACCGACGTGCTCGGCACGAAGACCCAGCTCGTCGGAGACGACCTTTTCGTCACCAACCCGCAGCGTCTGGCCGACGGCATCGCCCGCGGTGTCGCGAACTCGCTGCTGGTGAAGGTCAACCAGATCGGAACGCTGAGCGAGACGCTCGACGCGGTCGACATGGCGCACCGTGCGGGCTACACGGCGATGCTCTCGCACCGCTCGGGCGAGACCGAGGACACGACGATCGCCGACCTCGTCGTCGCCACCGGTGCCGGTCAGATCAAGAGCGGCGCGCCCGCACGCAGCGAGCGCGTGGCGAAATACAATCAGCTTCTGCGCATCGAGGAGGAGCTGGGCGACGCGGCGGAGTTCATCGGCCGCGCAGCCTTCCCGCGCTTCACGGGCTGATACACCGCACGAACGACGAGAGGGGGAGCCGTGGTCAAGACGACGGCTCCCTCTTCGCGTTCCCGGACGCGCCGTCCGGTCGACGTGCGCACGTGGCTCGGCGGCATCCGGCTGTCCGGGTTCATGGTGATCATGCTCGGCCTGGTGGTGCTGGCGGCCTTCGTGCTCGTTCCCACCATCGGCACCTACGTCGAGCAGCGTCAGCGCATCGACGCTCTCGAGGCGGCGGTCGCGCTCGCGCAGGACGACGTCGAAGACCTCGAGGCCCAGCAGGATCGTTGGCGCGACCCGGCCTTCATCACGACCCAGGCGCGAGAGCGCCTCTACTACGTCAAGCCGGGCGAGGTGGTCTACCTCGTCGACAACGACCTCGCGTCGGCCGATCTGCCGCAGGAGCAGGAACCCGTCAGTGAGGACGTCGAGCAGACCCGGAACGACTGGATGACGCAGATGGTCAGATCGGTCACCGAGGCCGGCCTCGCCCAGACGGTCGTTCCCGTGGACAGCGGCACCGAGGATCCGGCTACGTCCGAGCCGACGGATGACCCGACCCCGTGAGTGCGTGCGGGCCGGCGACCCAGCGGCGGTCCAGACGCGCCCGGTAACGTGGCGCGCGTGATCCCTTCGCCCTTCGCGCCCGTGACCGACGCCGAGCGGGATGTGCTCCGCGCCCAGCTCGGGCGGCCCGCGCGCGGCGTCGTCGGCGTCGCCGCGCGCTGCGCCTGCGGCAACCCGACGGTGGTCGCCACGTCGCCCCGACTGGATGACGGCACGCCTTTCCCCACGTTCTACTACCTCACCCACCCGGGCGCGACCGCGGCGATGTCGGCGCTGGAGGCGACACAGGTGATGGTCGAGTACAACGACCTCCTGGCCGACGATGACGACGTCGCCCACGCCTACCAGCGCGCCCATGAGGCCTACCTCGCCGACCGGGCGCCGTACGGGGAGGTCCCCGAGATCGACGGTGTCTCCGCGGGCGGTATGCCCACGCGCGTGAAGTGCCTTCACGCGCTCGCCGCTCACAGCCTCGCGGCCGGCCCGGGAGTGAACCCGATCGGCGACCTGGCCCTCGAACGCGGCGACTGGTCGCCCGCGGTGTGCGTGTGCGCCGAACCCGGAGCGGCGACGACATGAAGCGCGTGGTCGCCGCCGTCGCCGCGGCTCTCCTCGGGGTCACCCTCCTCACCGGGTCGACCGTCGCCACGCCCCCCGCAGACGCCGACTCTCCCGACGACGTCATCGATCCGGTGCGCGGACTGGAGTACTGGCTCGACGACTACGGCATCACCGAGGCATGGGAGACGACCCGGGGAGCGGGGGTCACGATCGCGGTGATCGACACCGGCATCGCGCGGGGTCCCGTCGAGCTGGATCCGGCCGTCGTCGGCGGCACAGACATGTCCGGTCTCGGATCGACCGACGGCCGCACGCCGGTCGGCGCCGTCGACGCGAGCCACGGCAGCTGGGTGGCCTCCCTCGCCGCCGCGCGGGGCACCGGGGCCGACACCGGGATGATCGGCGTCGCGCCGGAGGCGGATCTGCTCTCGATCTCGGTCGGCTTCGGATCCTCCGCCGCCGTGCCGTTCGTGGACCAGGTCGCCGACGGCATCCGCTGGGCGGTCGACAACGGAGCCGACATCATCAATCTCTCCTTCACCACCAACACGACCGATTGGGACACCAGCTGGGACAGCGCGTTCCAATACGCCTTCGACAACGACGTGGTGATCGTCGTCGCCGCCGGCAACCGCGGCAGCGGCACGTCGACCGTCGGGGCGCCGGCGACGATCCCGGGCGTGCTCACCGTCGCCGGGGTCGACCCCGAGGGGACCGCCAGCGTCGAAGCCTCGACGCAGGGCATCACCCTGGGCGTATCGGCGCCCAGCGAGAAGCTGCTCGGCGTCTCGGCAGACGGTGCCGTCGTGCAGTGGGATGGCACGAGCGGTGCCGCCCCGATCGTTGCCGGCATCGCCGCACTCGTGCGCTCGGCGCATCCCGACCTCGATGCGAACAACGTCATCAACCGACTCATCCGCACCACGACCCCGGCCAAGGGCTCCTCGGTCCTCTACGGCTATGGGCTCGTCGACGCCGACGCGGCGGTGAACGACTCCGTGCCGACGGTCACCACGAATCCGATGGGAAGCCTCGAGGAGTGGATCCGCATCTACCGGCGGGCGGATGCGGGGCCCGTGGCCCAGCCGACCGCGGAGCCGGTCGAGATCGAGGCCCTTCCTCCGGCCGAATCGCTCTCTCGCGATGATTCGCCGCTGCTGCCGACCCGGGAGACCCTGCTGTACGGCACCCTCCCGCTCGTCATGGTCACCAGCGCGGCTATACTGGTGGCGCTCGGCGTCACCGCAGCTGTCCGACGCATCCGATCGGCGTCCCGAACGCCCAGCCGCTGACTCAGGGAGTACCCCACTCGTGACCAACACCGTGCCCAAGATCCTCATCGTCGGTGGCGGATACGCAGGTTTCTACACGGCCTGGAAGCTCGAAAAGACTCTGCGCAAGGGAGAAGCCGAGGTCACCATCGTCGACCCGCTTCCCTACATGACCTACCAGCCGTTCCTGCCGGAAGTCGCTGCCGGCTCGATCGAGGCGCGTCATTCCGTGGTGTCGCTGCGACGCCACCTGAAGCGCACGCGCATCCTCACCGGCAAGATCACCGGCATCGACCACGCGTCGAAGTCGGCGACCGTCACCCCCGAGATCGGCGACCCCTTCACCGAGACGTACGACCAGATCGTCGTCACCGCCGGGGCTGTCTCGCGCACGTTCCCGATCCCCGGGATCGCCGACAACGCCATCGGCCTCAAGACGATCGAAGAGGCCGTCGCGATCCGCGACCAGCTCCTGGACAACTTCGACAAGGCCGCGATGATCCCCGCCGGACCCGAGCGCGATCGTCTGCTGACGGTCATCGTCGTCGGCGGCGGCTTCGCCGGCATCGAGGTCTTCGCCGAGCTCCGCTCGTTCGCATCGTCGCTGCTGGCGAAGTATCCGACCATCTCGTTCGAGGACACCCACTTCCACCTCATCGAGGCGATGGGTCGCATCATGCCCGAGGTGTCGCTGCCCACGAGCGAATGGGTGCTGAAGGACCTCGCCAAGCGGGGCGCGTACGTTCACCTGGACACTCAGGTCAAGGGTGCCGTCGACGGCAACGTCGAGCTCTCGACCGGGGAGACCCTGCCGTCGGATCTGATCATCTGGACCGCAGGCGTGATGGCCAACCCGACCGTCGTGCGCGGCAGCGACCTGCCCGTCGAGGAGCGGGGCCGCATCCGCACCCGTCCCGATCTGCGCGTGGGGACCGACGAGGAGATCGTCGAGGGCGCCTGGGCGGCCGGCGACGTCTCGGCCGTGCCCGACCTCACCGGTGGCGGCGTGGGCGGCATGTGCGTGCCGAACGCACAGCACGCCGTGCGCCAGGGCAAGCTGCTCGCGAAGAACATCACGGCGGTCCTGCGCGGCGAGGACCCTAAGGACTACGTCCACAAGAACCTGGGAGCCGTCGCCGGGCTCGGCCTGTACAACGGCGTCTTCCAGTCCGGCAAGCTCGCGCTGAAGGGCTTCATCGCCTGGATCGCGCACCGCGGCTACCACGGTCTCGCGATGCCCACGTGGGAGCGCAAGTTCCGGGTGATCTGGGGCTGGTGGAACAACCTCTGGCTCGGTCGCGACATCGTGAGCCTTTCCAGCGTGCAGAACCCCCGCTACGTCTTCGAGGAGTTCGCGGCGCGCCCGCGACCGGCCGAGCCCGAGAAGAAGGCCGACGCCGACAAGGAGAAGGCCGCCGCGCGCTGAGCGGTAGCGTGGGGGATGCTGCGGCGCCCCCGTAGCCCAACCGGCAGAGGCAGGCGACTTAAAATCGCTTCAGTCTGGGTTCGAATCCCAGCGGGGGCACATGATCGATCTGCTGGCGCGGGAGGCCACCACACCCGGGTGGCATGACGCAGCGGCGTACTGGGGTCGCCTCACGGATGCGGTCTCCGACGTCTCGGGGCCGTGCGCGGTCGTCGAACTCGATGCGCTGCGCCACAACGCCCTCGACATGCTCGTCCGCGCGCGCGGCGTGCCGATCCGGATCGCGACCAAGTCGGTGCGCGTGCGGGAGGTGCTCGACGCGACGCTCGCGCTGCCCGGCTACGCGGGGCTGCTGGCCTACACGCTGCCCGAGGCGCTGTGGCTCGCCGAGGCCCACGATGACATCGTCGTGGGCTACCCCTCGGCCGATCGCGCGGCGCTCGCCCGCCTCGCAGCCGACGAGCGCGCCGCGGCGCGGGTGACGATCATGGTCGACGACCCGGCGCAGCTGGATCTTCTGGACGCCGTCGCCGCCCCGACCGCGCGCTGCGAGGTGCGCGTCGCGATCGACGCGGACGCCTCCTGGCGCTCGGCCGCGCTCGGTCACGTCGGCGTCCGCCGATCGCCGCTGTTCGCCGCCGCCGACGTCGCCCGCCTCGCCCGGGCCATCGTCGCCCGCCCCGGGTTCCGGCTCGTGGGACTCATGATGTACGAGGCGCAGATCGCCGGCCAGCCGGACGCCGTCGGCACCGATGCGCCGGTCATGCGGTGGATGAAGCGACGCTCGGCCGCCGAGCTCCACGACCGACGGGCCGGCATCGTCGCCGCGCTGCGCGAGATCGCGCCCCTGGAGTTCGTCAACGGCGGGGGAACCGGCTCGCTCGAGTCGACGGCATCCGATCGCTCCGTGACCGAGCTCACCGCCGGCAGCGGACTGCTCGCCGGCCATCTCTTCGACGGCTACCGCGGGTTTCATCCGGCGCCGGCATCCGCCTTCGCGCTCGAGGTCGTCCGGCGTCCGGCTCCCGACATGGTCACGGTGCTGGGAGGCGGATGGATCGCGTCGGGGCCACCGACGCCGTCGCGGCAGCCGGCACCGGTGTGGCCGAAGGCGCTGCGCACCCTCGCCCGCGAGGCGGCCGGCGAGGTGCAGACGCCCCTCCGAGGCGCTTCGGCGGGATCCCTCGCGATCGGCGACCGGGTCTGGTTCCGGCACGCCAAGAGCGGCGAGACGGCGGAGCACGTCGATGGCGTCCTGCTCGTGGCAGACGGCGAGATCGCCGGCGAGGCGCCGACCTATCGCGGCGAGGGGAAGGCGTTCCTATGACACGACCCGGGGCGACGTGGCGCAACTGGGCGCGATCGGCCGCCGTCCGACCGCAGCGGATGGAGTTTCCGCGCACGGTGGGTGCGGTGGCGCGAGCGGTGACGGCGGCGCGAGAGCGGGGGATGCCGATCAAGGCCGTCGGCGCGGGCCACAGCTTCACCGGCATCGCGGTGGCGCCCGGTGCTCTGCTCGATCTCACCGACCTCTCGGGGGTGGTCTCGGTGGACGCCGAGCGGGCCCGCGTGACGTTCCTCGCGGGAACGAGGCTGCATCAGATCCCGAAACTGCTCGCGCCGTACGGGCTGGCCATGGCGAATCTCGGCGACATCGACCGCCAGTCGATCTCCGGGGCCATCTCGACCGGAACACACGGCACGGGAGTACGCTTCGGAGGACTCTCGACCCAGGTCGTCGGCGTGGCGCTCGTCGCGGGCGACGGCGAGATGCTCCGGGTGAACGAGCACGAGAACGCCGACATGCTTCCGGCCGTCGCCCTCGGGCTCGGCGCGCTGGGCATCCTCGTCGAGGTCACCCTGCAGTGCGTCCCGGCGTTCCTGCTGAGCGCGGTGGAGAAGCCGGAGCCTCTCGACGAGGTCCGTGCGAGCCTGCATCGGCGCGCGGCCGAGGCGGATCATTTCGAGTTCTACTGGTTCCCCCACACCGACAGCGCGATGACGAAGACGAACACGCGCCTGCCCGAGAGCGCGCCGCGCAAGCCTCTCGGCGTCATCGGGGGCTGGGTGGACGACACCCTCGTCGGAGGTGCCCTGCATCAGGCGGCGTGCGGCATCGCCAAGGCGGTGCCAGCCAGCGTGCCTGCCATCGCGCAGGCCTCGGTGCGGCTCTGGGGGGACCGCGCCTTCACCGACGCGTCGCACAAGGTGTTCGCCACCTCCCGATCGGTGCGCTTCCGCGAGATGGAGTACGCGCTGCCCGCATCGGCCGTGGGCGCGGCCTTCGACCGGCTGCGTGGCCTCATCGACGACGAGGGATGGCGCGTGTCCTTCCCCGTCGAGGTGCGCTTCGCCGCGGCCGACGACCGGTGGCTGTCCACGGCGTACGACCGCGACACGGCCTACATCGCGGTCCACCGATACTGGCGCGAGGATCCGTCGGAGTACTTCGAGGCCGTCGAGCAGATCATGCTCGCACACGACGGACGGCCGCACTGGGGGAAGATGCACACGCTCGGCGTCGCCGATCTCGGCCCGCGCTACCCGCGCTTCGCGGACTTCGTGGCGCTGCGCGACCGCCTCGACCCCGATCGCCTGTTCGGCAACCGGTACCTCACGCGCGTCCTGGGGGAGTGACCCCGCAGCCCGCGGGAGTGCTGGGAGTCCGCGGCTCGGGCACGTGAGGTCCGCGGGTGCGGACTAGGATGGCGACCATGTGGGAATGGCTTATCCCGGTCCTCATCGTCGTCGCGATCGTCGTCATCGCCGGTATCTACCTGTGGGCGACGTACAACTCGCTGGTGCAGTTGAACGTTCGCGTCGACGAGGCGTGGAGCGACATCACCGTGCAGCTGAAGCGACGCGCCGACCTGCTCCCGAATCTGATCGAGGCGGTGAAGGGGTATGCCGCGCACGAGAAGGCGGTTTTCGAGAACGTCACGCGCGCTCGCGCGGAGACGCTGAACGTGGCGAGTCCGGCGGAAGCGGGCGTCGCCGAAGGGCACATGCAGCAGGCGCTGAAGTCGATCTTCGCGGTGGCGGAGGCCTACCCCCAGCTTCAGGCCAGCCAGAACTTCCTCCAGCTCCAGCAGGCGATCGTCGACACCGAGGACAAGATCCAGGCATCGCGCCGGTTCTACAACGGCGGCGTCCGGGAGCTGAACACCAAGATCAAGGTCTTCCCGAACAACCTCTTCGCCAAGAACCTCGGGTTCAGCGAGCGCGAGTTCTTCGAGGTCGTCGACGGCGCCGCGATCTCGGAGCCGCCGCGCGTGCAGTTCTGACGCAACAGCTGACGTACCGCATCGCAGTTCACACGGCGAAGGAGGACCGACCGTGTACAGCGCCATCGCGCGGAACAAGCGCAACACGTGGTTCATCCTCATCGGCTTCGTCCTGGTGCTGGGGGCGATCGGATGGATCGCCGGCTGGCTCCTGGGCAACAACTGGTTCGTGACCGGGTTCATCCTGCTGTTCGCGGCCGGATACGCCACCGTGCAGTACTTCTTCGCCGACCGGGAAGCGCTCGCGATGGCGGGAGCAGTCGAGGTGTCGTCGCACGACGCGCCACGATATTTCCGGCTCGTGGAGAACCTCTGCATCACGACCGGAACGCCGATGCCGAAGCTCTACGTGGTCGAGGATGCCGCCCCCAACGCGTTCGCGACGGGGCGCACGCCCGAGAAAGCGGCCATCACCGTCACCACGGGACTGTTCGAGATCATGACCGATCGTGAGCTCGAGGGAGTCCTCGCGCACGAGCTGGGCCACATCCGGAACTACGACATCCGCGTCTCGCTCATCGTCTTCGGTCTCGTCGTGGCCGTCGGGATCCTCGCCGACATCATGCTGCGTGCCGCGTTCTTCGGCGGGATGCGGCGCGGAGGCGGCAACAACGGGCAGGCGCAGCTGCTCTTCATGATCTTCGGCCTCGTCGCCGCGATCGTGGCACCCCTTCTCGCCGGGGTCGTGCAGGCGGCGATCTCGCGTCAGCGCGAATACCTGGCGGATGCCACGAGCGCCCTGACCACCCGCGACCCGGACGGGCTCGCGTCGGCTCTGGCCAAGCTCTCCCAGGAGGGGAGGCCGCTGCAGCGGGAGAACACGTCCATGGCGCATCTGTGGTTCGCGAATCCGCTCGCGCCGAAGGCCTTCGCCAAGATGTTCGCGACCCACCCGCCGATTCCCGACCGCATCGCACGACTCCATGAGATCGGCGGCTCCTTCTGAGGTGTCAGAAGCCGCTGTGGGCTCAGAAGGCGCGAATCACCAGCTGCGCGCCGTCGAAGGTGATCGCGCCGCGCATCATCCAGTCGTCGGTGCGGTAGGTGCGCGGTTCGTCGCCTTCCCGCGCCTGGCCGCGGACGGTAGCGACGAGCACTCCGTCGGAGGCGACGAGGACGCCGTCGACACCGAGGTCGGCCACGCTCGGGTAGGCATCGATGCGGTAGTCGATCGACGCGATGGACGTGAAGTCGGCCGGCCACGGAACGTCGAATCCGCACGAGGCGGGAACGCTCTGCGCGGAGACCGTGCACGCTTCGGCCCACGCATCGACCGCGCGTTGCACGGCGTCGACGGCCCCCGCGGCGAGTTCGGTCTCGACGACGACGTGCACCGTTTGCTGCGGGGTGATCGCGGCATCCGTCCGACCCGACAGCACCTCTTCGGGAACGGCGACGACGGGGTAGACCGCCGGAAGCACGTCGACGACGGTGTCGGCCTCGACCACCGCGTCGCCCATCGTGACGGCTGCGCCGGGAGTGGTGGATGCCGACAGCTCACCGAGGTCGTCACCGGCGACCTTCCAGCCGTCGCTGTCGCCGATCACGGCGAACTGCAGCGGCCGGCGCTCCCCGGCGAGCTCCGCCGAGGCGGTCACCGCGCCCTCGTCGCCGTCCACGACCACATCGTCGATCCGCGCGTCGACGATGTGGTCCGCGCCCGCGAACGCGTCGATCGCGAGCGGCGAGAGCGATCCCCTCCGAACCTCCTGGATGGTGTCGATGTCGCCCTGCTCGAGCGCGGTGAGGTAGACCTGCGCGATATCCCGCGGGGCCGATGCCCGATCGGCGGTCGAGGTCCACCACCACACCATCGCTGCGGCTCCGAGCACCACGGCGACCGATGCGACGACGACCGCGACGCGACGGCTCACGAGGCGACCTCGGCCGGCGCATCGGGCTCGGCGGGAGAGAGGGCTTCGGGGCCGATCGGTCCGGCATCGTGGCGGGGTGCGCCGCCGAGCATTCGAGCGATGTCGTCGGTCGCATCACCCCAGTGCGAAACCGAGACGGTCTCCAGACCCTGCCAGGAAGCAGCGGCGCGCAGCCGATCTGCGACCGCCTCGGCGGCGTCGCGGGGGGCGCCGTGCTCCCACCAGGCCGACTGGACGAGCAGTCGGCCCGTCGGTCGGTCCGCCTTGAGATCGACGCGCCCGACGATGTCGTCGCCGACGAGCACGGGCAGGGAGTAGTAGCCGAACCGGCGGCGGTTCGCGGGGGTGTAGATCTCGATCCGGTAGGAGAAGTCGAACAAGCGCTCGGCGCGGTCGCGGAACCACACCACCGGATCGAAGGGCGTGAGCACGGCCGCGGCCTCGACGTGCCGCGGCAGTCGCGCGTCGCGATGGACCCACGCCTTGGCGGGACGCCCGCCCGAGGTCCAGCCCTCGACCCTCACGGGCGAGAGGTCGCCCGCATCGACGAGGTCGCTGACGGCGGCGAGGATCGCCCTGCGGTCGCGGATGCGCCAGTAGTCGGCGAGATCGGCGGCGGTCGCGACCCCGTATGCCGCCGCGGCTCGACGGACGAGCTCGCGGATCGCGTCGTCGCGGGGCACGGGAGTGCGTGCGTCGTCCGGGATCACCTGGGAGGCCAGGCCGTAGCGGCGTTCGAATCCCCGGCGTCCGGCGATGGCGACCTCGCCGTACAGCCACAGGTACTCGAGGGCGGACTTCACCTCGTCCCAGTCCCACCAGGGTCCGCGCCGGGACCGGTGGGCGTCTCGCTCGATGTCGGCCGGACGCAACGGTCCGCGGGCGGAGAGCTCGTCGCGCACCCACGACACGGTCTCGGCGTGGCGCCGCGTCCAGCCGTCGGGGGCGTCGTACTTCCGGCGCAGCTCCCGCATCCGGAAATCGAACAGTCCCCAGTCCGCCGCGGGGATGAACGCGGCCACGTGGGCCCAGTACTCGACGAAGGGCGCCCGCCGCGCGAACAAAAGCCGATCCAGGTCGGCGGTCTCATAGCTCCCCAGGCGCGAGAACAGCGGCATGTAGTGCGATCGCGCGAAGACGTTCACGGAATCGATCTGGAGAGTGCCGAGGCGGCGGATGGTCGCACCGAGCGTGCGCACCCCCGCGCGGCCGTCGACGGGGCGCTTGCCGAAGCCCTGGGCGGCCAGCGCGATCCGACGCGCTTCCGGGGCGCTCAGCGTCTCCTTCACCCGGTCAGCCTAACGGCCCCCTCCGACGCGGCCCCGGCCTCGCGGGGACCTAGACTGGCGTGATGAGCGGTCCAGACGACACGTCCCGTGGCTCGTTCTTCTCCGCACTGCGCGATCGCACCCGCATCGTCTCGGGAGAGCTGAGCGAGCAGGTTCCGCGTGGGCTGCGTCTGACAGCGGAGTACGCGTGGCGCTTCCTGCTCATCGCCGCCGCGATCGGCGTGCTCATCTGGCTGATCATCCAGTTGAAGCTGCTGGTCATCCCCATGATGGTGGCCATCCTCGTGACGGCGCTGCTGTGGCCCTTCTTCTCCTGGATGATCCGGCACCGCTTCCCGCGCTGGATCGCCATCGTCATCGCGCTCCTGGGCACCTTCGCCGTCGTCGCCGGCCTCGTGTGGCTGGTGACCTGGCAGATCTCGCGCGAGTGGCCGTCGGTGCAGCAGCGTACCGTCGAAGCGGTGGGGGAGGTGCGGGACTATCTCGTTCAGGGTCCCCTGCACCTGACGGAGCGGCAGATCGACGATCTCCTCACCCAGGCGGGAACATTCCTGCAGCAGCAGGCCGAACTGCTCTGGTCGGGAGCTCTCGCCATCGGCACGACCGTCGGACACGTGGCGACCGGTGCCCTCCTGGCCGTCTTCATCCTCATCACGCTGCTCGCCGACGGCGCCGGCATCTGGCGCTGGACCACGAAGCTGTTCCCGAAGCGCACGCGCGCGGCCGTCGACGGAGCCGCCAGGGCGGGGTGGGTCACCGTCATCAACTACGCCCGCACCCAGCTGCTGGTCGCCACGATCGACGCCATCGGCATCGGAGTCGGCGCCGCGCTCCTCGGGGTGCCGCTGGCGATCCCCATCGGCGTGCTGGTGTTCCTCGGCGCGTTCATCCCGTTCGTCGGAGCCGTCGTGACCGGGGCTCTCGCGGTCTTCCTCGCGCTGGTCTACAGCGGTCCGTGGATCGCGCTGTGGATGCTCCTGGTCGTCCTCGGGGTGCAGCAGCTCGAGGGTCACGTGCTGCAGCCGCTGCTCATGGGGTCGGCGGTGAAGGTCCACCCGCTGGCGGTCGTCCTCGTCGTGGCCGGCGGTGCGATGATCGCCGGCATCCCGGGTGCTCTGTTCGCGGTGCCGCTGGCCGCGTTCGTCAACGTCGTCGCGGTCTATCTGGGCGAGCGCGCCTGGGAGACCGGCGCCGATCCGCGTGTGACGGCGGATCTGATCTGGACCACCGTCCCGAGAACGAGGAGGACGCGCGCGTGAGCGCCCCCACCATCGAAGACTTCGCCGATGCCGCCGCCACCCTGGACGGCGTGATCACCCGCACCCCGACGGACCGCTCGCAGTTCCTCTCCGACCTGCTCGGCGTGCCGGTGCATCTCAAGCTCGAGAACCTGCAGCGCACCGGGTCGTTCAAGATCCGCGGTGCCACCTACCGTCTGTCGCGCCTGAGCGAGAAGGAGCGCGAACGCGGTGTCGTCGCCGCCTCGGCGGGCAACCATGCGCAGGGGGTCGCGCTCGCGGCGCAGACCCTGGGCATCCCCGCGACCATCTTCATGCCGCTGGGCGTGCCGGTCCCGAAGCTCCTCGCCACCCGTGGCTATGGCGCCGACGTCGTGCTCGAAGGGGCCACCGTCGAGACTCCACTGCGCCTGGCCGCCGAGTACGCCGAGCGGACCGGCGCCGTGCTCATCCACCCCTTCGACCACCGAGACGTGATCGTCGGCCAGGGAACGCTCGGGATCGAGCTCTACGACGAGGTTCCCGATCTCGAGACGGTCGTGCTCGGCATCGGCGGCGGCGGCCTCCTCGCCGGCGTCGCTGCGGCCGTGAAGGCGCGTGCGGCGGCCGACGGTCGGCGCGTTCGCATCGTCGGCGTCCAGGCGGAGAATTCCGCCGCGTATCCCTCGTCGATGGCGGCGGGCAAGCCCCTCGAGGTCGCAACGCGACCCACGATCGCCGACGGGATCGCCGTCGCGCGACCGGGGGACCTGCCGTTCGAGATCATCCACGACCTCGTCGACGAGGTCGTCACCGTGACGGAGGACGACATCGCGCGCGCACTGCTGGTGCTGCTCGAGCGCGCGAAGCAGGTCGTCGAGCCGGCGGGCGCCGTCGGTGTCGCGGCGATGCTCGCGGGCAAAGTCACCGCGACCGGCACCACCGTGACGGTGCTCTCCGGCGGCAACATCGATCCGCTGCTGCTGCAGCGCGTCGTCGCACACGGGCTCGCGGCCTCGGGGCGCTACATGAGCCTGCGGATTCCGCTGCCCGACCGGCCCGGCCAGCTGGCCAAGGTGTCCGAGCTGCTGGCGCTCGCCGGGGCCAATGTCATCGAGGTGCTGCACACCCGTCACGGTCAGGGACTGCAGATCTCCGAGGTGATCCTTCAGCTCAGCGTCGAGACGCGCGGCGAGGAACACCGCGCACACGTCATCTCCACGCTCGAGCAGGCGGGATTCACCGCGACAGTCGTCCCCGATTGAACGCCGAACGGGCCGCATCCGCGCACACGCGCGAAGCGACCCGTTCGGGGCGGGCCGCTCGAGGCCGCCCGGGATTCACTGACCGTCGTACGTCTCGACCTTGACGATCTCGACGGCGATCTCCTTGCCGTTCGGGGCGGTGTACGACACCTTCTCGCTTTCCTTGCGGCCGAGGATGGCCTCGCCGAGCGGGGAGACCTCGCTGTACACGTCGAGCTCTGTGCCGCCGGCGATCTCGCGGTTTCCGAGCAGGAACGTCTCCTCGCCTCCGGCGATGACCGCGGTCACGACGGTTCCCGGCTCGACCACGCCGTGACTCTGGGGCGAGTCGCCGACCTTGGCGGACTTCAGCAGGGACTGGAGGGTGCGGATGCGCGCCTCCTGCTTGCCCTGCTCGTCCTTCGCGGCGTGATATCCGCCGTTCTCCTTGAGGTCGCCCTCTTCGCGTGCGGCCTCGATACGCTTGGCGATCTCCTCGCGACCGGTGGTCGAGAGGTGTTCGAGCTCGGCCGTCAGTCGGTCGTGCGCCTCCTGCGTGAGGAACGTCACCTGGGCATCGCTGGACACGTCACATCTCCTTCGGTTCGGATGGGACTGCTGGTTCGGACCGGACTGTCGAACGAGAATTCCGGTGCGGGTAACCGAAACGCCCCGGGCATCGGCCGGGGCGTCAGTCGTCTGTGTCTCGACAGACTACGTCACCCAGCACGTGTTGACAAAACCGGTGGTGGCTTCGCCGACGGTCGGGATGTCCTCCCGAACGGCGACCGAAAGCCGTTCGGACGCGGGGTACTGCACGATCTTCCATCCCACGACGCCGTGATCGGGATCCCGGGCCTCCAGGGCGCACGCCACGTCGCGCCCGGCGGGCGCGGCCATCTGGAAGCTGAGGGTCACCGAATGCTCGTCGACGACCTCGAACGCGACCGTCTCGACCTCCACGTCGTCGAGGACGTTGCTCACCGCACCCCAGGCGATCGCTCCGGCCAGGAGTGCACCGACGCCGATGGCGACACCGGCGACGACGCGTCGTCGCGCGGAAGGCGTGCGACCGTACCGGTCGTCGAGCTGCTCGGGGGTCGTCATGCGGCACTGCTCCGGAAGATTAGGCTGAAGACCAGGCTATGCGCTCCGGCGCGGATCGAGGAAACATGCACGATGCGCTCGTCGCTCTGGCGACCGCGACACCCACGCCGACCCCTGCCGAGCTCGTCGACCCGGATCTGGTGACGCCCGGCCCGTGGGGCTTCCTCGTGTTCGCACTCCTGGGCGTGGCGGTCATCGTGCTCATCACCGACATGCTGCGTCGCATCCGTCGAGGACGCATCCGGGCTGACATCGACGAGCAGCTCGACGCCGAGCAGGCGGCCGCCGACGCACGGGCCGGCGGGGAGCCCGCTGCACCCGATGAGGATGGCCCGGTGAGCAGCGGAGACGACCCGGCCGAGCCGCGCCGCTGACGCGGGGAGATCAGCCCGCGTGATAGGCGGGCTGCAGGGCGATGAGCAGGCACGCCGTCCAGTGGCACAGGAACGCCAGCACGGTGCAGACGTGGAAGATCTCGTGGAAGCCGAAGTGACCCGGCCACGGGTTGGGGCGCTTGAGCGCGTAGACCACGGCGCCTCCCGTGTACAGGAGGCCGCCGACGATCACGAGGATCATCATCGCCGGGTTGGCCGCGAAGAGGTCGACGATGTACATCACCGCGGCCCATCCGAGCACCAGGTACAGCGCGACGTACAGCCATCGCGGTGCGTCGATCCAGAAGACGCGGAACAGGATCCCGAGGATCGCCCCTCCCCACACGAGGGACAGCAGCAGCACGGACTTCGACGTCGGCAGTGCGAGCACGGCGATCGGCGTGTAGGTGCCGGCGATCAGAAGCAGGATGTTGGCGTGATCGATGCGCTTGAGCGTGGCGCGCATGGTCGGCTTCCACGAGAAGCGGTGGTACAGGGCCGAGTTGCCGAACAGCAGCAGCGACGTGGCCATGAACACCGCGGACGACCACTTCGCCGGTGCTCCCTGCGCGAGCACGATGAGAACGATGCCGGCGGCGATCGCGACGGGGAAGGTGCCGGCGTGGATCCACCCGCGCCAGCTGGGCTTCACCTCCGTCTGGGCGCTGAGGGCCGTCGCCTCGAGGAGGGGGAGCTCGGGCATCTTCGCGCCCTCGTCGGACACGATCGTGCGCTCTCGGCGGGCCATGATCCGAGCGTACGCGTCGGAGTATGCCGCCGGGCGCACGCGTCACCGGACCGTCTCGGCTTCGGGACCGGCGGTACGTTAGGGAGGTGACGCAGATGAAGCAGGGCAGGGGACCGCTGTATCGCCTGTACATCGGCCGGCTGCGCCGCAGTCTCACTCCGGAGACGGTGCCGCACCACGTCGCGATGATGATCGATGGCAACCGGAGGTGGGCGCGTCAGCTCGGATTCGACTCCGCCGCCCATGGGCACCGCGCCGGAGCGGCGAAGATGCGCGAGTTCCTGCGCTGGTGCGACGACATCGGCGTGAAGGTCGTCTCTCTGTACCTGCTCTCCAACGACAATCTGCGCAAGCGCGATTCCCAGGAGCTGTCCGATCTGGTGGAAATCATCGCGGAGCTGGCCGAAGAGCTCTCCCGGGAACGGGACTGGCGGGTGCAGCACGTGGGTCGATCCGAAAATCTGCCTGCGGACCTCGCTCGTGTGCTCGCGGACGCGCAGGCGCGCACGGTGGAGCATCGAGGTCTCCACGTGAACCTCGCCGTGGGGTACGGCGGGCGCGGCGAGATCGTCGACGCGGTTCGCAGCCTCATCTCCGCCCACCACCGCAGCGGCGGTTCGTTGGAGGATCTCGCGGAGAGCCTCACTCCGGAGCAGATCGGGGAGCACCTCTACACGGGCGGACAGCCCGATCCGGACCTGGTCATCCGCACGTCGGGCGAGCAGCGTCTCAGCGACTTCCTGCTGTGGCAGTCCGCGCACAGCGAGTTCTACTTCGTCGAAGCGCTCGGGCCCGACCTGCGCGAGGTGGACTTCCTGCGCGCGATGCGCGACTACGCAGAGCGCGATCGGCGCTACGGCAGCTGAACGGATGCGGCGTCACGTCGTCGCATCCAGGAATTCACTCCGGCGTAACGCGCGGACAGCGTGTCGGGATGGCGTGTCGCCGTTCGCGGTCGTAGCTTCAGAGCATCGGGCAAGGCGCCCGGTCGAGTCGGCCTCGAAGGATCGCGACTCGTGACCCACGGTCGACTCGAGTTCCCGGGTACCGGACCCGGAGCGGGGAGTGGGTTGTGACCGCACGAGCACCACACATGCAGCGCCGACAGGACGAGGGCACCGCGGGTCTGGGGGAGGCGATTCCCGACGACCAGGACCAGGCGCTTCGCACCTACGTGCTGGACACCTCGGTTCTGCTGAGCGATCCACGGGCCATCTCGCGGTTCGCCGAGCACAATGTCGTCATCCCGGTTGTGGTGATCTCCGAGCTGGAGGGGAAGCGCCACGATCCCGAGATCGGCTACTTCGCCCGGCAGGCGCTGCGCCTCCTCGACGACCTGCGCACCGATCACGGCCGGCTGGATTTCCCGATCCCGATCGGTGAGGGAGGCACGCTGCGTGTCGAGCTCAACAACACCGACGCCGCGGTGCTCCCGTCCGGTATGCGGATGGGCGACAACGACTCCCGCATCCTCGCGGTGGCGATGCACCTGTCACAGGACGGCACCGAGGTGGTGGTCGTCTCCAAAGACATGCCCATGCGGGTGAAGGCCGCCTCGCTCGGCATCAGCTCGGAGGAATACCTCGCCGAGCAGGCCGTCGACTCCGGGTGGACCGGCATCGCCTCGATCGACGTCTCCGGCGATGACATCAGCGACCTCTACGAGAGCGAAGTGGCCGTCAGCGACGACGTCGTGGGCCTCCCGGTGAACACGGGCTTGATCATCCACTCCGAACGCGGCTCCGCACTCGGGAGGGTGACCGGAGACGGCTCCTACCGGCTGGTGCGCGGTGACCGGGACATGTTCGGCCTGCACGGTCGATCGGCCGAGCAGCGCATCGCGATCGACCTGCTGATGGATCCCGACGTGGGGATCGTCTCGCTCGGTGGCCGCGCCGGCACGGGCAAGTCCGCTCTCGCGCTGTGCGCGGGCCTGGAGTCCGTCCTGGAACGTCAGCAGCAGAAGAAGATCATCGTCTTCCGGCCGCTCTACGCCGTCGGCGGGCAGGAGCTGGGCTACCTGCCGGGCGATCAGGGCGAGAAGATGAATCCGTGGGGTCAGGCCGTCTTCGACACCCTCGGTTCCATCGTCTCCTCGAACGTCTTCGACGAGGTGGTCGAGCGCGGGCTCCTGGAGGTGCTGCCGCTGACCCACATCCGCGGTCGCTCGCTGCACGATGCGTTCGTGATCGTCGACGAAGCCCAGTCTCTGGAGCGCAATGTGCTGCTGACGGTGCTCAGCCGGATCGGGCAGAACTCCCGCGTCGTGCTCACCCACGACGTCGGGCAGCGTGACAACCTGCGCGTCGGGCGCCACGATGGCGTCGCGTCCGTGATCGAGACGCTGAAGGGCCACGACCTCTTCGGACACGTCACGCTCACGCGTTCGGAGCGCTCGGCCATCGCCGCGCTCGTGACGGAGCTGCTGGAAGCAGGGGAGCTGTCCTGACGGACATGAGAGGACTCTCATCGGCCTTTCCTCCGGCTCTCATCTGAGAGCGAGAGCATGGAAGATGCCACGGTCCCCCCGCCTGGCATCTCAGCCCCCGGCGCCCCGCGACGCCGGGGGCTCTTCCGTGCCGGTGGCTATTCCCACCGGTAGCCCGCGCCGCGCACGGTGGCGATGTGGTGGGCGCCGAGCTTGCCGCGGAGGTAGCGCACGTAGACGTCGACGACGTTGGAGCCCGGGTCGAAATCGAGTCCCCAGACCCGGCTGAGGAGCTGCTCGCGGCTCAGCACGTGACCGGGACTGCGCAGGAATTGCTCGGCGAGCGCGAACTCCCGCGCCGACAGTTCGACCTCTCGGCCGCCCACAGTCGCCCGGCGACCGAGGATGTCGAGGGTCACGTCGCCGTGGGACACCGACGTGCCGGCGGGTGCGGCGTGTTCGCGCAGCCGCGAACGGATGCGTGCGAGGAGCTCGTCGAAGGTGAACGGCTTCGGGACGTAGTCGTTCGCGCCGGCGTCGAGTCCGTCGACGGTGTCGCGTGTGCTCGAGCGCGCCGTGAGCATGATGACCGGAACCGCCGAGCCGTGGCCGCGGAGGCGGCGAAGCACCTCGAACCCGTCCATGGACGGCAGGCCGACGTCCAGCAGTACGAGCGCCACATCGTCGTCGAGCGCCCGGGCGAGCCCCTCGGCACCGTCTTCGACGACGGCCGTCGCGTAGCCGGCCGATTCCAGGCCGCGCCCCACGAACGAGGCGATGCGCGGTTCGTCTTCGATGATGAGGATCAGGGTCACGACGAGGCCTCTCTCTGGAGCACGTCTCCGGCGCGCACGGGGGCAGGCAGCTCGGAGGTCGGGGACGGCAGGTGGATCGTGAAGGTCGCGCCGCCGCCGGACGTGTCGGTCACGACGCATCGACCCCCGTGGCCCTTCGCGATCGCATCGACGATCGCCAGGCCCAGTCCCGAGCCTCCCACGGCGCGGGATCCGTGGGCGCGATCGAAGCGCCGGAAGATGCGGTGACGCTGCGCGCGGGGGATCCCCGGCCCGTGATCGCGGACCCACAGGCGAGCACCCGACGGCTCGAGGGTGCTTCCGATCTCGATCGGGGTGCCTTCGGGGGTGTACTTGGCGGCGTTGTCGGCGAGCTGCAGCCACGCCTGCAGGAGTCGATCCTTGTCGCCGACGACCTTCCCCCGCGCCGTGTGCTCGATCTGCCAGTGGTGGCCGGGGATGACGGCGACGAGTTCGCCGACGCGTGCGGTGAGGACCGCGAGGCTGACGGGTTTCATCTCGAGCTCGTCGCCTTCGACGGTCGCGAGGAGATCGATGTCGCTGACCAGGCGGGTCATGCGGTCGAGCTCGGCGATACCGATGTCGCGCGTCGCGACGACGTCGTCCCGGTCGTCCGGGTTCATGACCTCCAGGTGCCCGCGCACGATCGTGATCGGCGTCTTCAGTTCGTGCCGCACATCGTCCAGGAGCTGACGCTGCACATCGACCGAGCCTTCGAGGCGATCGAGCATCTCGTTGACGGTGCGCGTCATGTCCGAGATGTCGTCGTTGCCCTGCGGACTCAGGCGGGGTGACAGGTCAGCCAGGGTGATGACGCCGGCGGCATCCCGCAGGTGCCGGATGGGGGAGAGCAGCCGTCCGGCCACGAACCAGGCGACGAAGCCGATCGCGACGACCACGGCGAGCGCGACGACGCCGAAGGTGATCATCGAGGCGATCACGGGCTGCAGCTCGGCGTCGAGGTTGACGGCACGCACGTAGATTCCCGACGAGGAATCCTCGTCGAGCTCGACGGGGATCGCGATGTATCGCAGTGTGCCGCGCTCCGTGGACACGGTGCCCAGGACGGTGCGGTCGGATTCGTCGACCGCAGCCACGACGGCGTCGACGAGTTCGCTGTCGTCGGCGATGTCGAACCCCGACAGCGTCGTGGGGCGATACTGCACCTCGCCGTCGACGATCGCGGCGGAGCCCTCGTTCCGCGCCGGCACGAGGCGGGCGACCGCGGTCTGCAGGTATTCCTCGACCGAGGCGAAGTCCTCCAGCACGAGGTCGTCGTCGCCGCCGTCGGATGCCGGCTCCCCGGCGCTGTCATCGGTGGTGACGGCCACCGTGCGCAACTGCTCCACCTGCGTGCGCAGCCGCTCGTCGACGGCGGTCAGCGTGCGTTCCCGCTGCGCGAGGAACGTGACGCTGCCGACGACGATCAGCCCCACCGCGGCGACGGCGACGATCGCGCCGAGGATGCGCGCTCTCGCCGACAGGGGGCGTGGCAGGGACGACATCCCTCGATTATCGCGCCGAGGGGTGCCGGCGGTCACGATCAGCCCGGATGCGTCATCGAGAGCAGGTCGAGCTTCTCGTCGAGCTGCTCCAGCGTGATCTCGCCGCGGTCGACGTAGCCCAGCGAGATGACGGCCTCCCGCACGGTGATCCCTTCGGCGACGGAGTGCTTGGCGATCTTCGCCGCCGCTTCGTAGCCGATGATCTTGTTCAGGGGTGTGACGATCGACGGCGACATGCCCGCGAAGGCGGCGGCCCGCTCGATGTTGGCCTCGAGGCCGTCGATGGTCTTGTCCGCGAGGACGCGGCTGACGTTGGCCAGGAGCGAGATCGACTCGAGGAGAGCCGTCCCCATGACCGGGATGGCGACGTTGAGCTCGAACGAGCCGGTGCCGCCGGCCCACGCGATGGTGGCGTCGTTCCCGATCACCCGTGCGCAGACCATGAGCGTCGCCTCGGGGATCACGGGGTTGACCTTGCCGGGCATGATCGATGATCCCGGCTGCAGGTCGGGGATGTGCAGTTCCCCGAGACCGGTGTTGGGTCCGGATCCCATCCACCGCAGATCGTTGTTGATCTTGGTCAGCGACACGGCCACGGTGCGAAGCGCACCCGATGCCTCGACGAGGGCGTCGCGCGCGCCCTGCGCTTCGAAGTGATCCTTGGCCTCGGTGATCGGCAGTTCGGTGTCGGCCACGATGAGCTCGATGACCTTCTGCGGAAAGCCCAGCGGGGTGTTGATGCCGGTACCGGTCGCGGTGCCGCCCAGCGGCACCTCCGCCACGCGGGGGATCACGGCCTGCACCCGCTCGATGCCGAGGCGGATCTGGCGCGCATAGCCGCCGAACTCCTGACCGAGGGTGACCGGCGTCGCATCCATCAGGTGCGTCCGACCCGACTTCACGACGTCCTTCCACTGCTCGGCCTTGGCCTCGAGGGCCACCGCGAGGTGATCGAGTCCCGGGATGAGGTCGTCGATGATCTCCTGCGTCGCGGCGATGTGCACCGAGGTGGGGAACACGTCGTTGGAGGACTGCGAGGCGTTGACGTGGTCGTTCGGGTGAACGGGGGAGCCGAGCGCGCGCGTCGCGAGCGTGGCGAGCACCTCGTTCATGTTCATGTTCGAGCTGGTGCCGCTGCCGGTCTGGTACACGTCGATCGGGAACTGGTCGGCGTGCGACCCCGCGATGACCTCGTCGGCGGCACCCGCGATCGCATCGGCGATCGCACCGTCGAGTGTGCCGAGCTCCTTGTTGGCCAGCGCCGCGGCCTTCTTGATGCGCGCCAGGGCGACGATCTGCGCCGGGTCGAGCGGGTCGCCCGAGATCGGAAAGTTCTCCACGGCGCGCTGGGTCTGCGCGGCGTAGAGCGCATTCTTGGGCACGCGCACCTCGCCCATGGTGTCGTGCTCGATGCGGTACTCGGTGTCGGTCACGTCGTCGTTCCTCCCGTTTCTCAGAGTCGTTCAGGCGTCGGCGTCGACGACGCCCACGGTGATGTCGGGCACGGCGGTGCCCTCGGACAAGCGGTAGTTCGCCCCGACGATCGCCAGGCGCCCGGCGGCGACGGCGTCGCTGATCAGCTCGCTCGAGTGCAGCAGCTCGCCGACCGTGTCGCGGAGATGTTCGCGACCGACCTCTTCGGGGTTGAGCGGCTCGCCCGGATGCTGCTGCTGGAGACGACGCGCCGCGGGAACGATCGGCGCGACCTGTCGCCAGATGCGCGGGGGCAGGGGTGCCGCGTCGGCGGCGGTGCTGTCCATGGCCGCCCTGACGGCGCCGCACGCGTCGTGGCCGAGCACGACGATCAGCGGCACCTCGAGCACCGCGACGGCGTATTCCAGGCTCCCCACGACCGAGTCCGAGATCACCTGGCCGGCGTTTCGCACGACGAAGAGATCGCCGAGGCCCTGGTCGAAGATGATCTCCGCGGACAGGCGGGAGTCCGAGCATCCGAACAGCGCCGCGACCGGCTTCTGTGCCGCGGCGAGCTCGTGACGACGCTCGACATCCTGCCGCGGATGCTGCGGCTCGCCCGCGACGAACCGGCCGTTGCCGGTCGCCATGTCGGTCCAGGCCTGGGCGGGGGTGGGTGCGCTCACGATGCCTCCTGCAGCTCGCGGATCTGGTCGGCGACGCTCTCGGCGGCCTGCGTGAGGCTCGCCTCGTCGGTGTCGCCGTAGATGAGGACGGTGTCGGCACCGGCGGCCACCGCCAGCCCCTGGGTGATGTTGCCCTCTTCGCCGGAGGTGCCGACGTCGTAGCGATCCCAGGTGATGCCGTCGAGGGTGACGGTGTCTTCGATCTCGGCGCCGCGGAGGACGCGGGAGGCCCAGGCGGCGTCCGCGTCGAATCCCTGCTCGATGCGGACGTAACCCTGCGCCGATTCCGGAACGTACACGATGGTCCATGCGCGGACGGTGTCGTCGCTCTCGACGACGGCGCTGTTCACTCGCCAGGTTTCGGGCAGCTCCGGCACGATCAGGTCGTCGTCTCCGCCCGATTCGATGATGGCGGCGGTCTCGGCCACGTCGATCTCGGTCGCCGGCAGCTGTCCACGCGGCACGGCGAGGATGATCACGGCCACGATGCCGAGCGTGACGAGCAGGGCGACGACGAGGTTGCGGACGGTCTTGCTCGACCGGTAGGCGGCGGATGACGCCGCCTTGCGCGCGGCGGTCTCATCAGGGGTCTCCGGGCGCCCGAGCTCGGCGACGACGCGGGGCTGCTTGGCCATCACGCGGTGGCGCCGGAGGGAGCGTCGGCGTCTTCCGAACGGGAGCGGGCCTCGTCGAGGCGACGCTTGGCCCCCAGCAGCCACTGCTCGCACCGGTCGGCGAGGGCTTCCCCGCGCTCCCACAGCTGCAGCGACTCCTCCAGGGTCGGAGCGCCCTGCTCGAGTTGGGCGACGACCCGCACGAGTTCGTCGCGCGCGTCTTCGAAGGAGAGCCCCTCGACATCCGTGCCGGGTGCGCTCGTCTCGGTCATGGTTCCATCCTAGGTGTCGTCCGTTCGTCACTCGTCGCGGCATCGGCGGGGTGCCCGCCCGTGATCTCGCCGTCGGATCGTGCCGCGAAGGCTCCTCGGCCGACGGTCACGACCACCGGACTGCCCGCCGGTGCCTGGGCCGCGTCGCGGACGATCTCACCGCTGTCGAGATGGGCGATCGCGTACCCGCGGGCGAGCGTGGACGCCGGGGAGAGGGCCCGGAGCGAGGCGCGCAGCTCCGCGGCGCGGCGGTGCTGCGCATCCAGGAGTCGTTCGACGATCTCGCGACCGCGCGCCACCTCCACCCAGAGGTGGTGCGACCGGGACTCGAGCATCGTCTGCGGTGTGCGGAGCACGGGGCGCGAACGCAGATGTTCGAGCTGGCTGATGTCGTGCGAGACCCGCTGGGTGAGTCGGCCGGTCAGACGCGCGCGCAGGTGGGTCACGAGAGCTCGCTGCTCCGCGACGTCCGGCACGACGCGCTTGGCCGCATCCGTCGGTGTGGATGCGCGAAGGTCGGCGACGTCGTCCAGAAGCGGGCGATCGTTCTCGTGGCCGATCGCGCTCACGATCGGCGTCGCCGCCGCTGCGACGGCACGCAGCAGGCGTTCGTCGCTGAATCCGAGGAGCGTCTGCGGATCTCCGCCGCCGCGGGCGATGATGATCACGTCGACGTCGGGGTCCGCGTCGAGAGTGCGCAGGGCGGCGATCGTCTCGGGCACGCACCGGTCGCCCTGCACGGCGGCATGGCGGGTGCGGAACCTCACCTGCGGCCATCGCAGCTCCGCGTTGCGGTGCACGTCCTTCTCCGCGTCGGACCGTTCGCCCGTGATGAGTCCGATGACGTGCGGGAGGAAGGGGAGCGGCTTCTTCCGCTCCGGGTCGAACAGCCCCTCGGCGCGAAGCTGGGCTCGGAGCTTCTCGATCCTCTCGAGCTGCTCGCCGAGACCCACCTGGCGCAGGGAGGACACGGCGAAGCTGAAGTCGCCGGACCGGGGGAAGTAGTCCGCCTTGACGCAGGCGACCACGTGATCGCCCACGGAGAAATCCCCCCGCATCCGCTGCCGGGTCGAGGACCACAGTCGTACCGAGACGGTCGAGTCGGTCGCGAGGTCCTTGATACGCCCGAAGACGTTGCCGCCGCGCACGTTCCAGCTGGTGATCTCGCCTTCGACCCAGACCGACCCCCACCGCTCGATGAACCCGCGGATGGTGTCGTTGAGGCGACCGACCGAGGTCGGTGTGGTGGGCGAAGAATCCCGCGGCGCGACCGAGTCGGGCGGGGGCGCCTGTCCCGGCATCGATTCGGCCGCGAAGGAGGTCATCGGGTCCTTTCTGGGTGCTGAGCACCTGTTCAGGCCCCAACCGTAGACTTGAGGGGTGACCACGACCGCGCCCGCAGTGTCCGTCAGCCTGCCGGCTCCCCGTGTGCCGGGACGGCGAGACCGGCTCCAGGATATCCCCGTCGTCGGACACAAACGTGTGCTCCTGGCCGCTCCCCGTGGATACTGCGCGGGTGTGGATCGTGCGGTCGTGGCTGTCGAGAAGGCCCTCGACCGGTACGGCGCCCCCGTCTACGTGCGCAAGCAGATCGTGCACAACCGGCACGTCGTGAGCGAGCTGGAGCGGCGGGGTGCGGTCTTCGTCGACGAGGTCGACGAGGTTCCCGAGGGCGCACACGTGGTCTTCAGTGCCCACGGTGTCTCCCCGGCGGTCGTCTCGTCCGCCGACGCCCGCGGGCTCCAGGCCATCGACGCCACGTGTCCGCTGGTGACCAAGGTGCACCGCGAGGCGGTGCGGTTCGCTCGCGACGACTACGAGATCCTCTTGATCGGCCATGACGGCCACGAAGAGGTCGAGGGCACAGCCGGCGAGGCGCCCGACCACGTCACGGTGGTGAATTCGCCGGAGGCCGCCGCGACGGTCGAGGTCAAGGACCCGACGAAGGTGGTGTGGCTGTCGCAGACGACGTTGTCGGTCGACGAGACGATGGAGACGGTCCGCCGGCTGCGTGAGCGGTTTCCGCAGCTGCAGGACCCCCCGTCGGATGACATCTGCTACGCGACGCAGAACCGGCAGGTCGCTATCAAGAAGGTCGCGGTCGGCGCCGACCTCGTGATCGTCGTGGGATCGGCGAACTCGTCCAACTCGGTGCGCCTGGTGGAGGTCGCCCTGGAATACGGGGCGAAGGCCGCGTACCGGGTGGACTACGCCGACGAAGTGCGCCAGGAGTGGCTGGAAGGCGTCGAGACCGTCGGTGTGACCAGCGGCGCATCCGTGCCCGAGGTGCTCGTCGAGCAGGTGCTCGAAGATCTCGCCCATGCCGGCTACCGCGACGTCGAAGAAGTGCGCACGGCGGAGGAGGATCTGATCTTCTCGCTGCCGAAGGAACTGCGCGGCGACGACTCCGCCCGACGCGGCGGGCGGGCGACGACGGGATCCGGAGCATGAGCGAGCCGAACATGGAGGGCGCGCGCCCTCGTCCCCAGTACGGCGAGTACGCGAGCACCGAGGAGCAGCGTCGTCGTATCCAGCAGCCCGATGCCACGTGGGCGCTCGAGAGCGGGCAGCAGCTGGACCAGAACCCCGCGCAGCAGCACAGTCCGGCGGAGGCGGCCCCGCTCGCGGATGACACCGCCGAGACGGACCTGACGCGGCGGCGACGGGTGGCTGATCGCGTCATCACGATCGGCCTGCTCGTGTACGGGCTCTTCAACGTCTTCACCAGCATCCCGCTGTTCACCGACTACAGCGCGTACGCGGCGAGCCTCTTCGAGATGATGGGGCTGCAGGCGACCCTCAGCGACCCGGAGGGGGCGCGCGCGTGGGGATTCGCCGCCGCGGTCGTTCTCGGCCTCGGGTGGTTGCTGACCGCCGTGGTGTCGTGGATGAGCATGCGGCGCGGGCGGATCAGCTGGTGGATCCCGCTCGTCGGCGCCCTCGTCTTCTCCTTCGCCAGCGGCATCCTGCTCACCGTGCCGCTGTTCCTGGACCCGGGCGTGTGGGACGTGCTCGTCTCCGGCGCGAGCAGCTGATTCACCCTCGGCTCTCTCCACGCGCTGCAGGCGTCCTCCCCCCGCCGGCGTCCTCCCTGCGGCGGGCACCAACTCAGGCTGAGTGCGGGATCGGTGGCGCCCAGGGCCTCCCAACGCCCGCTGAGCCTGACTTCGTGCACGCCGAGGCCGACGAGACGAAGGCGAATGGCCCCGCCACCCGAAGGTGACGGGGCCATTCGTGGAGCGGCGTCAGGCTCCGAGGCTCTTGCCGTGCGAGCCCAGCTGCTGCGTCGCGGCGACGACGCGTGCCGCCATCGCTGTCTCGGCGACCTTGCCCCAGGCGCGCGGGTCGTACTGCTTCTTGTTGCCGACCTCGCCGTCGACCTTCAGCACGCCCTCGTAGTTGGAGAGCATGTAGCCGGCGACGGCGCGCGTGAACGCGTACTGCGTGTCGGTGTCGATGTTCATCTTCACGACTCCGTTGGCGACTGCGAGGGCGATCTCCTCGTCGGTCGAGCCGCTGCCGCCATGGAAGACGAGGTCCAGCGGCTTGGCGTCGGTACCGAAGGTCGCGGCGATCCCTTCCTGGATCTCGCCGAGGAGTTCGGGGCGGAGCTTGACGTTGCCCGGCTTGTACACACCGTGCACGTTGCCGAAGGTGAGCGCCGAGATGTAGCGGCCCTTCTCGCCGAGGCCGAGGGTCTCGACGGCCTTCGTGACGTCCGCGACGGTCGTGTAGAGCGCCTCGTTGGAGCCCTCGTGCTTCACGCCGTCCTCCTCGCCGCCGACGACGCCGATCTCGACCTCGAGGATCGAGTTGATGTTCTTCATGCGGGGGAGCAGGTCTGCGGCGATCTCGATGTTCTCGTCCAGCGGCACCGCCGAGCCGTCCCACATGTGCGACTGGAAGATCGGCTCGCCACCGGCCTTCACCTGCTCCTCGGAAGCCTCCAGCAGCGGCAGGACGAAGGTCGGCAGGGCATCCTTCGGGCAGTGGTCGGTGTGGAGGGCCACGGTGATCGGGTAGCTCTTGGCGACCTCGGTCACGTACCGGGCGAACGCGAGTGCGCCGGCGGCGCGGTTCTTCACCGTGTGACCGGCGAAGTAGTCAGCTCCACCCGTGGTCACCTGCAGGATGCCGTCCGAACCGGCCTCGGTGAGACCCTGCAGCACGGCGTTGATGGTCTGCGAGCTGGAGACGTTGATCGCGGGGTACGCGAATCCGCCCGCCTTCGCGCGGTCCAGCATGTCGGCGTACTGATCGGGAGTGGCGACGGGCATGGGTGCTCCTTCGTGACGGGGTCGACACTTCGAGTGTATCGATCCGGTCGAGGCCGTCGGAGGCCGGCTCCGGGCGTCAAGATCGCCCGGTCCCACGCGATGGGATGCGCGAATTGCGCCACTGCGAAAGAACTGTCATTCCTTCGCCGTTGCCCCTCGTGATTTCCCGCGATCTTCAGGAGCACGCTGGATAGAGTCGACCCATGGTGAGTCTTACCGGCGATATGAGCCCCCTGCACCCCGACCGGAACCTGGCTCTCGAGCTCGTGCGCGCAACGGAGGCGGCGTCGATCCGCGCGGTGCCGTTCATCGGCCGCGGCGCCAAAGAAGCGGCCGACGGCGCGGCCGTGGATGCGATGCGGGCGTTCCTGACCACCGTCAACTTCGATGGCACGATCGTCATCGGCGAGGGCGAGAAGGACAACGCGCCGATGCTGTTCAACGGCGAGCGCGTCGGAAACGGTCGTGGTCCGCAGTGCGACGTGGCTGTCGACCCGATCGACGGCACATCGCTGACGGCCGCCGGGCGCAACAACGCCCTCTCCGTCATCGCGGTCGCCGACCGCGGCTCGATGCTCGACGCGTCGAGCGTGTTCTACATGGACAAGCTCGTGACCGGCCCCGCCGGCGTCGGAGTGGTCGACATCCGGCTTCCCATCGGCGAGAACATCCGCCTCCTCGCGGGCGCGCTCGGCAAGCCCGTCGAGGAGATGGTCGTCTCGGTGCTCCACCGACCTCGTCACGAGAAGCTCATCGACGAGATCCGCGAGGCGGGGGCGGGAACGCGTCTCATGAGCGACGGCGACGTCGCCGGCGGCATCAACGCCGCCCGTCACAACGCGCGCACGGACATGTGCGTGGGTGTCGGCGGCAGCCCCGAGGGCATCGTCACCGCGTGTGCCATCAAGGCCCTGGGCGGGCACATCCAGGGCCGGCTGTGGCCGCGCGACGACGACGAGAAGCAGAAGGGCATCGATGCCGGTCTGCAGTTCGGCGACCACGTGTACGAAGCCGACGAGATGGTCAAGGGAAAGAACACGATCTTCGTCGCGACGGGTGTGACCGACGGCCAGCTCGTGGCGGGCGTTCGCCGAGAGGGCGGCTACGTCTACACCGAGAGCGTCGTGCTGCGTGGCGCCTCGGGCACCCTGCGCCGTATCTCGTCGGAGCATCTCACCTCGAAGTGGCTGTGAGCCGGCTCTCGGCCGAGACGGCCGGACGGGCGGCGAGATCGTGATGGGTATGTGACAAGGCTCTCAGCATCGCTGTGGGAGACTGGGGGCGTCCGTCAGAGGAGACGCCGAACCTTCAACCCAGCGAGGGAGAACTCGATGTCCGCCACCAGCGGAACCACCACGCAGACCGGCGCGCAGGCCGTCGTCGCCGACGCGACCGATCCCGCCCGTCGACCGGATGTGCTCTTCCGGGTGCGACGCGAAGAGGGTCAGCAGCCGTCGGCGTGGTGGATGATCGGTGCCTTCGTCGGTGTCTCGGCGGCGGTGATCGTGCTGCTCAGCTTCGTGCCCGGCGGCGCCTGAGCTAACGCGCGCTCTCCTCGTCGCGCGACGACTGCGCAGAGGCCCCGGACGCGTCACCATCCGCTGTGGGCGTATCGAGCCGGAATCGAAGCGCTCCGATGTCTGCGCCCTGAGCGGGAAGCAGCTCGGGGGCGACGACTCGTCGCGGGCTGCTCTCGATCGGCGCGGGCGCCGTCGCGGAGTCCAGCTTCGTCTCATCGATGCCGGGGAATCGACGGGCCGTCACCAGGACGCGTGACTCGAGGGACCCGATGAGGCCGTTGTAGCTGTCGATCGTCCGCTCGATCGCGCGACGGAGATCGTCTGCGTGCCCGGACAGCGTCGAAAGTCGCGCGTACAGCTCGTTGCCGAGATCGAACAGGGTGCGCGCCTCTTCGGAGACGTTCTGCTGGGTCCACGTGAAGGCGACCGTCTTGAGCACCGCCCAGAGGTTGACCGGGGAAGCCAGGGCGACGCGTCGACCGAACGCGTACTCGAGCAGGCTCGGATCGGCTTCCAGCGCCGCGGCGAGCAGCGCTTCGCTCGGGATGAAGCACACGACGAACTCGGGACTGGCCGACAATCCCGCCCAGTACTGTTTCTTCGCGAGAGCGTCGACGTGCGAGCGAACCGCCTTCACGTGCTTGCGGAGGAGGCTCTCGCGGCGCGCAGCGTCGTCTCCGGTGGCGGTGAACGGAATCGCGCTCGCCTCGAGGTAGGCATCCAGGGGGACCTTCGCGTCGATGGCGATCGCCTTCTCGCCGGGCAGGCGCACGACCATATCGGGTCGGCCGGCGCCGGCATCGGAGTGCACGGATGCCTGCAGGTCGAAGTCGACGTATCGCGTGAGCCCGGCTGCCTCGACGACGCGTCGCAGCTGCGTCTCTCCCCAGACGCCGCGGGTGCTCCCCGAACGCAGTGCGCCCGCGAGCGCCTCCGTGGTCGCTCGCAACTGCTCGTCGGATTCGTGCGACCGTCGCAGCTGCTCGGCGAGAGCGCCGAACTGGTGGTGCCGGTCCCGTTCCAGCTCATCGACCTTGCCCTGCATGGTCTGCAGAGTCTCGTGCACCGGCGAAAGGGCGCGGAGAATCGCCTGCTCTCGGCGCTCGCGATCGTCGCGCGCCGCGAGGTCGGATCGCGCCTGGGACGCCAGCTCCCGATACAGCAGCTGCTGGTGATCGAGTTGCGCCTGCACCCCCTGCCGCGCGGCGTTCGCGGCGGCGACCTGGGCGCGCAGGTCGGCGATCTGCGTGTGCGAACGCGTCGCGGCTCGCGCCCCGCCGGCGGCCCAGCCGGCCAGAAGGCCCGCGAACAGTGCCGCGACGGCGAGGAGGGGAAGGAGCATCGTGTCCATGCCGACACTCTCTCGCAGACCTCCGACACCGCCTCTCTCGGCACGCGCCGGCGCGTTGAAGCGGCGTCCCGACCGACGGGGCCGCCGTCCCGGCCAGGCCGGCGCGATCGATCAGGCGGCGACGACGGCGGATGCCGCGCGACCTGCCGTGGCCGGTGCGATCTGCGAGACCCTCACCCCGGTCGCCTCCGCGAGGGCCACGATGTCGGCGGCACCGGCACGGCGCGCGGCATCCACCATCACGTGCGCGCAGGCGAGCGCGTCGGCAGTGGCGTTGTGGTGCGCGAAGGAGGCGAAACCGGCCTCGGCGGCGACGAACGGCAGGCGATACGACTCGAGCGAGTACACCCGGCGGGCCACCTGAAGGCTGCAGGCGTACCGATAGGGCGGGCACTCGTCACCGGTCGCCTCGCATGCGCGCTTGATGACGGCCATGTCGAAGCCGGCGTTGTGGGCGACGAGGATGTCCTCGCCCACGAACGAGGCGATGTCCGAGAGCTGCTCGGTCCACGTCGCCGCATTCGCGACGTCCCGGGCTTCGATTCCGTGGATGCGGGTGTTCAGCTCGAAGAACGCATCGTGACCGGCGGGCGGTCTGATCAGCCATCCGGTCTTCGCCACGACCTCTCCGGCGCGCACACGGACGAGTCCGACGGCACACGCCGATGCGCTGCTGGAATTCGCCGTCTCGAAGTCGATCGCCGTGAAATCCAGTGACACGTCGACAGCATCGCGTGCGAGCGGCGTCTTCTCGCGCAGGCGCGCCGCCCTAGACTGGACTCCCGTGGCTCTCACCATCGGAATCGTCGGACTCCCGAATGTCGGCAAGTCGACCCTCTTCAACGCGCTGACCAAGAACCAGGTGCTCGCGGCGAACTATCCGTTCGCCACGATCGAGCCCAACGTCGGGGTGGTGAGTCTGCCCGATCCGCGCCTGGCCCGCCTGGCCGAGATCTTCTCCAGCGAGCGGGTGCTGCCGGCGACGGTGTCGTTCGTGGACATCGCCGGCATCGTGCGGGGCGCGAGCGAAGGGGAGGGTCTGGGCAACCAGTTCCTCGCGAACATCCGTGAAGCCGATGCCATCGCGCAGGTCGTTCGCGGCTTCGCGGACGACGATGTCGTTCACGTGGACGGCGAGGTGAATCCCGCGAGCGACATGGAGACGATCAACGCCGAGCTTCAGCTGGCCGACCTGCAGACGCTCGAGAAGGCGATCCCGCGGTTCGAGAAGGAGGTCAGGGGCAAGAAGACCGATCCTGCCGTGCTGGCCGCGGCCGTCGCCGCCAAGGATGCCTTGGACGCGGGGACCCTTCTCTCCGGAGCGGGCCTCGACCTCGAGCCCATCAAGGAGCTCGGGCTGCTCACATCGAAGCCCTTCATCTTCGTCTTCAACGTCGACGAGGCCGTGCTCACGGACGATGCGCGCAAGGCCGAGCTCGCGGCGTTGGTCGCCCCCGCTCAGGCCGTGTTCCTCGATGCCAAGATCGAGTCCGAGTTGATCGACCTCGACGCCGCGGACGCCGCGGAACTGCTGGCCGCGACCGGTCAGGAAGAATCGGGCCTCGACCAGCTCGCCCGCATCGGATTCGACACCCTCGGCCTGCAGACGTACCTCACGGCCGGGCCGAAGGAGGCGCGCGCCTGGACGATCCCGCAGGGCGCGAAGGCTCCGCAGGCGGCGGGCGTCATCCACACCGACTTCGAGAAGGGCTTCATCAAGGCGGAGGTCATCTCGTTCGACGACCTCGTCGCGTGCGGTTCGGTCCTGGAGGCTCGCTCTCGCGGCAAGGCCCGCCTCGAGGGCAAGGACTATGTCATGCGCGACGGCGACGTCGTGGAGTTCCGCTTCAACAACTGATCCGGCGCCCGCCGTCTGACCCTCACGCGAGATCGGGCAGCCGAAGCCAGGGTGAGGGTGCGGTGAACCGCATCGTCTCCGCGCCGACGGGGAGCATGGCGATCTCTGCAAGGGATGCGTCGATGTCGAGCAGGTGAAGCGTGTGCGTGGTTCCCCAGCACTCGGGATCGTGATCGATGCCGCCGCAGGAGAAGGACCAGTTGTCGGGTCCGTGCAGCGCGTAGCGGACGGCGCGCTCCTGCCGGAAGAGGTGGCAGCAGGCGACGGCGTAGACATCGAAACCTCTCGGCATCGGTGTCGGACGGTTGCTGTTCGTGGATGAGGACATGGGCGTGCTCCGATCGTCGGGAGAGGGGCACGCTCTCGATGTGATTCCGAGGCTATGTCGGGCCCCCGACATCGCCGTCGGAGCGGATACGCACAGCACAGACTGGACGAAGCATAGATAGCCATCTATGCTTTTGCACAGCAGCCCAGGCTGCTGTGGAGTCGGGGTCCCACCGGCACCGCCCCTCGATCTCGTGTTCTCCATCCCGTGAAGGAGCCGTCATGACCGGCAAGCCGTCTGTCCTCTTCGTGTGTGTCCACAATGCCGGCCGTTCGCAGATGGCGGCCGGGTTCCTCGAGGAGCTCGGCGCCGGTCGCGTCGATGTGCTCTCGGCGGGATCGGCGCCGAAGAACGAGATCAATCCCGTCGCGGTGGCGGCGATGGCCGAAGAGGGCATCGACATTGCGGGCAACTCCCCGAAGGTCCTGACGGTCGACGCCGTGAAGGAGTCCGATGTCGTGATCACGATGGGCTGCGGCGACGCGTGCCCCATCTTCCCCGGGAAGCGCTACGAGGACTGGCAGCTCGACGACCCGGCCGGCCAGGGAATCGAGGCGGTGCGCCCCATCCGCGACGAGATCCGGGGCCGTGTCGAGGCCCTTCTCGCCGACCTGCTCGCCGAAGAGGGTGCGGCATGACCGGTACGCAGGGCCAGGACGCCCTCTCGTCCGCGGATGCCGTGCTCCGCCGCGCATCCGATCGGCTCGCGCAGAGTTTCGACGGCATGGTGAACCCGGAAACTGTCGAGCGGGTGGTTTTCGAGTCCTACGCCGCCCTCGGCAGGACGGCGGCCGTGAAGACGCACCTCACCTCTCTGGCGGAGAAGTTCGCGCATGATCGTTTGACCGCGCTGGCGCAGTCGAAGGGCGTCATCGCTAAGCGCGTGCCCGAGGTGCTCTACGTCTGCGTGCAGAACTCGGGGCGCTCGCAGATGGCGGCCGCGCTGACCAGGCACCTCTCCGGCGGGCGCGTGCACGTGCGCTCGGCCGGGTCGAGTCCGTCGGGTGCGGGGATTCTTCCCTCGGTCGTCACGGTGCTCCGGGAGATCGGCATCGAGGTCGCCGAGGAATTCCCCAAGCCGCTCACCGATGACGTGGTGCGCGCCGCGGACGCGGTCGTGACCATGGGGTGCGGAGACGCGTGTCCGCTGTATCCCGGCAAGAGGTACCTCGACTGGCACCTTGCGGACCCCGCTGAACTCGACATCGATGGCGTCCGTGCGGTGCGGGACGAGGTGCGCGCCCATGTCGAGGCGCTGCTGAGTGAGCTCTCCCCGCAGCCGGTCGCGTAACGCCCGCATCGTCGCGCGCGGTCTTGTCACTCCGAGGCGAGTGCTGCCAGAGCCTCACCGGTCAGCCGCTGCGTGGTCCATTCCTTCATCGGGATGGCTCCCAACCCGCGGTAGAAGGCGATCGACGGCGCATTCCAGTCCAAGACGGTCCACTCCAGGCGGGAGTAGCCCCGCGCGCGGCACTCGTGAGCGAGAGCCGCGATGAGGGCTTTCCCGTATCCCCGGCCACGCTCGGTCTCCTCGACGAAGAGATCCTCGAGCCAGATGCCGTGCGTCCCGGTCCACGTGGAGTACGTGAGGAACCACACGGCGATCCCGACGATCCGACCTTGGCGCTCCACGACGTGGGCGAAGACCTTCGGTGCTGCGCCGAAGAACCGGTCGGTGATCATCTCGACGGTGTTCTCGACGGCATCGGGTTCGCGCTCGTAGGCCGCGAGGCGTCGGATGCTGTCGAGAAGCCCCTGTTCGTCACCGGGCTGGGCCGGCCGGAGGACGGCGTCGTGGGGGAGAAGGCGCGGAGTCACGAGGTCAGCGTATCCGTCTCGCCACCGATCGCCGGAGCGAGAGATAGACTCACATCTATGCATGCGGCTGCGAATGAGCGACGCCTGACAGCGCTGGGGGATCCCACACGCTCCCGCATCCTGCGCCTCATCCGGGATTCCCACGACGGGCGCGCGCTGGTCGGAGAGCTGGCAGCGACCCTCGGACTGACGCAGCCCACGATCAGCCACCACATGAAGGCGCTGCTCGCCGAGGGATTCCTCGTGCGCAAGCCGGAAGGCCGTCGCGTCTGGTACGCGATTCATCCGGACGAAGACGACAGGATCGCGGCGTTCCTCGGGCAGAAGATCGGGCCGGAGCCGGACACAGCTCGCATCGTCGCGGACCTCACCACGAGATTCCGTGGCGTCTTCGGCGTCGAGACGATCCGATCGGTCGTGACCGACAGCCTTGTCCGCCTGCGCGGCGACGACACGGCGGCGCCGTTTCTCGCGTCGCGCACGGCAGCGTTCGCCTCATCGCGGCTCGAAGCCTTGGCGCGCGCCGACGCGGGCCCCGACGACACGCCGCATGTGCTCTTCGTGTGCGTGCAGAACGCCGGGCGGTCCCAGCTGGCGGCGGGAATTCTGCGTCACCTCGCCGGCGACCGGCTCCGCGTCGCGACTGCGGGTTCGCAGCCGGCCACCGAGGTGCGTTCGAGCATCATCGCTGCGCTCGATGAGATCGGCATTCCGGCCACGGGAGACTTCCCCAAGCCGCTCACGGAAGAGGCGGTGCGCGCTGCCAGCGTCGTCATCACGATGGGATGCGGTGACGCGTGTCCGGTGCTTCCCGGGCGACGATATCTCGACTGGGATCTCGAAGACCCGGCGGGGCTGCCGCCGGCCGGCGTGCGGGCGATCCGCGATGACATCGACCGTCGCGTGCGCGCGCTCTACAGCGAATTGGTGCCGGCCGCGTGATCCGATGACATGATGAGCGCATGCCGGAGTCGCCCGAGGTTCACGCACTGACAGAGGCCTTGCGATCTCGACTCCTGGATGCGCGAATCGTGCGCATCGACCTCGCGGAATTCCGCGTGTGGAAGAGCCGCGATCGCCGGCCCGAGACGTTGGCGGGCGCGGTGATCACGGACGTCACACGCGCCGGCAAGCACACGCTCGTCGCGACCGACCGCGGTGTTCTGGTCATCTCCTACGGGCGCGCCGGGTGGGCGCGCTGGCATGGCGATGGATCGGATGACGGCGACGGCGGCGACACCGACGGCCAACGCGACGAGCCGCCCGTCGTCGCGACCCTCGAGACGGATCGCGATGGGCCGATCCGCTTCGCGGATGCGGCGGACTGGCTGTCGTTCTCCCTCGCGCTGGTCGAAGACGCGCATACGCTGCCGGCCATCGCCGCGCTGGGGCCGGATCCGGCGCGATCCGACTACACGCGCGCTGACTTCGACGGCGTGGTGGTGGGACGGCGCAAACAGCTGAAGGCCCTCCTGCAGGAGCAGAAGTCGTTCGCGGGGGTGGGGAACGCGTACTCCGACGAGATCCTGCACATCGCCGGGTTGTCACCGCTCGCGCAGGCGTCGACCCTCACCGAGGATGAACGCGACCGGCTGTATGACGCTCTCCGTTCCGTGCTCCACGACGCCGTCACCGCGAGAGCCACCGTGCCGATCGCGCACCAGAAGGCCGCGAAGACGGCGGCGATGCGTGTTCATGGACGCGCACACGAGGCGTGCCCCGTGTGCGGCGGCGTCATCCACGACGTACCCGGGTCGCGCGGCGGCGCTCAGTACTGCCCGGGGTGTCAGACGAGCGGTGTGCCGCTGACATGACGTGCGCACGGCGATACGATCGGGACATGACCACGTCGAACCTGCCGACCCCTTCGGTCGATGACAAGAAGCTGCTCGCCACCATCGAGACCGCATCCGAGGGCTCCTGCTGCGGCGGAGGCGCCTGCGGCGGCGAGTGATTCCGCGATGACGTGAGGGGAGCCGGGTCGAGGCCCGGCTCCCCTCACGCGTGTGGTTCAGGCCGTCTGGCCGGCGTGCTGACCCTCGGCGATCTCCTCCACCGTCTTGGCGTTGAAGGCCGGCAGATCGTCGGGCGTGCGACTCGAGGTCAGTCCCTGATCGACGACGACCTCCTCGTCGACCCAGGTTGCCCCGGCGTTGCGCAGGTCGGTCTTGAGGCTGGGGTAGCTCGTGAGCGTGCGCCCTTCCAGGACCCCGGCATCGGCGAGGATCCAGGCTCCGTGACAGATCACGGAGACGGGCTTGTGCTGTGTGAAGAACGCGCGCACGAACGCCACAGCCCGGTCGTCCATCCGGAGATGATCGGCGTTCACGACACCGCCGGGGAGCACGAGCGCGTCGAACCGGTCCGCCTGCGCGGATGCCACATCGAGGTCGACACTCTGCTCGTGGCCGTTCTTGCCGGTCACGGTCCCGTCGGCGGGGGAGACGAGTGTCGCCTGTCCGCCGGCGGATGTCACCGCACCCCAGGGGCTGGTCAGTTCGCTGTCTTCGAACCCGTCGGTCAGGAGGAAGGCGACCTTCTTGCCGTCGATGTTCTCGGTCATCGCATGACTCCTTTCGGTCGGTCGGCTCCACGTTAGGTGAGGGTCGCGAACCCTCGGAGGGGATTGCGCGCCCGCGGCGCGGACGCTACCGACCGACGTCGCCGGTCAGTGCGCCATCGGTGCGGGTGCGTCGTCGGACTCATCCGGCTTGCGAATGAAGAACGCGCCCACGATGAGGGTCAGCGACACGATCGCGGAGATGAGGAACGCGGCGTGCGCGCCCTGGGCGCCGGCCGCGATCTCGTCGGTGCCGGCGTCCATGGCGGCCGTCTGCACCCCCGACATGACGGCGACGAGCAGAGCGATGCCCGCGGCGCCGCCGACCTGCTGCATGGTGCTGACGACCGCCGAACCGTAGGAGTAGAACCGGCGGGGGAGCGAGGCCAGTGAGGCCGTGAACAGCGGGGTGAACGACATCGCCAGGCCCAGCGACAGGGCGGTCTGCGCGATGAGGATGAGCCAGATCGGCGTGTTCTGATCGAACGTCGTGAACATCCACAGCACGCCGGAAGCGATGATCGAGCCCGGGAAGAGCAGCACCCGCGGCCCGAAGCGGTCGTAGAGGCGTCCGACGACGGGACCGGCGAGTCCCATCAGCAGCGCGCCGGGGAGGACCACCAGCCCCGTCACCGAGGCGGAGACCTCGAGCACGTTCTGCATGTAGAGCGGAATGATCGTGATGGCGCCGAAGAACGAGATCGACAGCAGCCCGAACTGGGCGACCGAGAGCGAGAAGTTCGCCGAACGGAACACACGCAGATCGAGCAGGGGCACGCCGCGCGTCTGCAGCGCGATCTGGCGCCACGCGAACAGGGCGAGGGCGATGGCGCCCACCGCGAGAGACACGATGAGCGTCGTGGTGGCGGCCGTACCGGCGGCCTCTTCGGCGGCGGAGCCACCGTGTGCGGCCGCGCCGCCGATCTGGCTCAGGCCGTAGACGACGCCGCCGAACCCGAACGCGGACAGGACCACGGAGAGTGCGTCGATCGGCTCACGGATCGTCTCACCGATGTTGCGGATCCATATCGCGCCCACCGCGAGCGCCGCGAGGGCGATCGGCAGCACGATGCCGAAGATCCAGCGCCAGCCGAGGGTGTCCAGCAGCACGCCGGACATCGTCGGACCGATGGCGGGTGCGAGCGCGATCACCATGCTGACGCGTCCCATCATCCGGCCGCGCGCGTGCGGCGGCACGACGTTCATGATGGTCGTCATCAGCAGCGGCATCATGATCGCCGTGCCCGAAGCCTGCACCACGCGTCCGACCAGCAGAGTCGGGAAGCCGGGCGAGACCAGGGCGATGAGGGTCCCGAGCGAGAACAGGCTCATCGCCGCGATGAACATCACCCGTGTGGGGAAGCGGCGCAGGAGGAAGCCGGTGATCGGGATGACCACGGCCATCGTGAGCATGAACGCCGTGGTCAGCCACTGCGCCGCGACGGCGGTGATGCCGAGATCGGTGATGAGGTGGGGGATGGCCACACCCATCGTCGTCTCGTTGAGGATCGCGACGAAGGCCGCGGCCAGGAGGAGCCAGATGACCCGGTTGCCGTCGGCCGAGACCGTGCCCGTGCGAGGAAGGCCGACGGTGCCGGTGCCGGGCTGGACGTCAGTGGCGGCCATGGGGTCTCCGATGGATCGGTCGCGCGAGCGAGAGGGAGAGGATGCGCGAGCGCGCAGCAGAACCGCGCCGAAAACGGCGCACGTCACAGGCTAACGGCGGCAGCCGACACCGGTATTCCCACTCCGCGGATTTTTCCGCGGAGTTGTCGGAGTCTCAGCTGTCGGAGGCCTCGTCGTCCCACTGCTCGGACCCGATCGCGTCGGTCGGCTCCGGCGTGGGCTCGCGGTCCTGCCAGCCGTGAGGCGTCGGGTTGACCATCTCCTCCACGGGCACCTTCTTCAGCTCGTCGATCTCCTCGCGCAGCGCCTCGAGGTCGGATCCGTCGTGTGCAGGCTGGTCGCCGGAGGTGCTCATGGAGCCGAGCCTACCGTGCACGGTTAGCCTGAATCCATGACGATGCTCGGGCCGCCCGGCCGCGGTGGAGGCTTCCGCGGTGTCGACGAGGCCGCGCAGCGTCGACAGAACGCGCAGGCTCCGCGGGTGCGGAATCTGGGGTCCCGCGTGGTGGCGCTGTTCCGGCCCTACGCGGGGCGCATCGCGGTCACCGCGGTGCTGGTGATCGCCGCCGCGGCGGTCGCGGTCATCCCGCCTCTGCTGGTGCAGCGCGTGTTCGACGACGCCCTGTTCCCCGTCGACGGATCGGCGCCGAATCTCTCACTGCTCGTGGTGCTGGTAGCCGCGATGATCGGACTCTTCCTGCTCTCCTCAGGTCTGTCGGTGATCCAGACCTGGCTCACCGCCACCGTCGGAAACAGCGTGACGGGCGATCTGCGCGTGCGCCTGTTCGAGCATCTGCAGTCCATGGAACTGGCCTTCTTCACGCGCACCAAGACCGGTGCCATCCAGTCCCGTCTGCAGAACGACGTCGGCGGTGTGGCCGGGGTGCTCACCAACACCGTCACCAGCATCTTGGGCAACGCCGTGACCGTCGTCGCCTCGCTCGTCGCGATGGTGATCATCGACTGGCGCCTCACGCTCATCGCCGTCGCGATCATGCCCTTCCTGGTGATCGTGCAGCGGCGAGTCGGTCAGGTGCGGGCCCGCATCGCCGGCGAGACCCAGGAGTCGCTGTCGGAGCTGACGGCCATCACCCAGGAGACCCTGAGCGTGTCCGGCATCCTGCTGTCGAAGTCCTTCAACCGGCAGCGCACCGAGTCGCAGCGTTTCCAGGAGGAGAACCGCAATCAGGTGCGGCTGCAGGTGCGCCGGGCCATGAGCGGTCAGGGATTCTTCGCGGTCGTGCAGGTGCTGATGTCCAGTGTTCCGGCGATCATCTACCTCGTCGCGGGCTATCTCATCACCGGCGGCGCCGACGCGATCACCGCGGGCACGATCGTCGCCTTCACGACCGTGCAGGCGCGCCTGCTGATGCCGCTCATGGGCCTCATGCGCGTCGCGCTCGACCTCCAGACGTCCTCGGCGCTGTTCGCCCGCATCTTCGAGTACCTCGACCTGACACCGACCATCAGCGACCGTCCCGACGCCATGAGCGTCGACGATGCTCCCGGCCCGCTCGGTCGTGTCGAGTTCCGCGATGTCGCGTTCCGGTATCCGGATGCCGCCCCGGACACCCCTGCCACCTTGGACGGCGTCTCCTTCGCGGTCGAGCCGGGACAGCACGTCGCGTTCGTCGGGCCCTCGGGCGCAGGCAAGACGACGATCCTCTATCTCACCCCGCGCATGTATGCCGCGACCGGCGGAGAGGTGCGCTTCGCCGGGGCGAATGTCGAGACCCTCGCGGGTGCGTCGATCATCGACCATGTCGGCATCGTGTCGCAGGAGACGTACCTGTTTCACGCCTCCATCCGCGAGAACCTGCGCTACGCCAAGCCCGATGCGACCGACGCCGAGCTGGAAAACGCATGTCGCGCGGCGAACATCCACCACGTCATCGAGCGATTCGCGGATGGGTACGACACCGTCGTCGGCGAGAGGGGGTACCGGCTGTCCGGCGGGGAGAAGCAGCGCATCGCCATCGCCCGCGTGCTGCTGAAAGATCCGCCGGTGCTCCTCCTGGACGAGGCGACCTCCGCACTCGATACGGTGTCGGAGCGGGTGGTGCAGGAAGCGCTGGAGACGGCCTCGCGGGGGCGCACGACGTTGTCGATCGCGCACCGGCTGTCGACGGTGATCGGCGCCGATGTGATCCATGTCGTCGACGGCGGCCGCATCGTCGAGTCCGGCACGCACGGCGACCTCGTCGCCCGGGGCGGACTCTACGCAGAGCTCGCGGCGCAGCAGCTGGCGGCCTCCCGCATCCTGCAGACCGAGGAGGCGGAGCCGCATCCGCCGATGCCCGAACGTCGCGGCGACCGGGCGCCCGACGACGTCGTCGACCCCGCAGTCGTCACCAGAGGCTGACCGCGTCGATCGTCGCCCGCAGCACCGGATCGAGCCGCGTGCGAGCGGACTCGGCGCGGTCCCAGACCCCACGGGTGAACGCCCCCAGCAGCTGGCGGTAGGCGGGGTCGGGGTGGGATTCGGCGATGGGCACGAGACGAGGGACGTCCATCGACAGGATGAGGAGCACCCGCTCCTGCAGGGCGGCCGGCACGCGCGCCGCGTCGAGGACGCCCAGCCCCGCCGTCATCGCGTCGAGGCAGTCCCGCAGCACCTCCAGCCGCTCCTCGTGCTGGGTGATCGAGGAGCCGTCGGCACGCACGCGCCAGCGCACGACCACGTCGGGCACCGTGTCGAACCGGCGGGCCCGCGTGTACATCTGCTGGGCCAGCACCTGGTCTTCGTAGAGGCGCCCCTCCGGAAATCGCAGGCCGGCTCGCCGCCAGAAGTCCGACCGGCTGACCTTGGACCACGCCACCACGTTGCCTCCGGCGGCCGGATGCGCCGCCAGAGTGGTCGCCCGCCGGGCGGGGGCGGTCGCCGCCGCGACCCACGGCTGCACCTCGCCCTCGACGTAGCCGCCGCGGCCGTCGGGACGAAGTCGGGTGTACGCCCCCACGGCGAAGTCGCTGCCGGTTTCTTCGAGGACGCCCATGAGGGTGGTCAGCGCCGTCGGGGTGAGCTCATCGTCGGCGTCGAGGAAGCCGAGGTACGGGGTGCTGACGTGGGCGAGCCCGGTGTTTCGCGACGCCCCCAGCCCGCGCCGGTGCTCGTGCCGCACGAGGCGGAAGCGGCGGTCGGAGGCGGCGGCGGCCGCGAAGACCTCGGCGGTGGTGTCGTCCGACCGGTCGTCGACGAGCACGGCGGTCCAGTCCTCGCGGGTCTGCGCCCTGAGCGACGCGAGGGCGGCGGGAGCGTAGCCGGCGACGTTCCAGCCGGGAACGATCACGGTGATCGCGGGACTCGTCACGTGCCCGATCCTCCAGCTGCCGTGTCACACCGCGGCGACCGAGGCGGCGACGGCGACGGCGACGGCATCCAGCGATCCAGCCCACGCGTGGGGCAGCGTGAATCTCACCGCCGTGCGGGCGAGATCGTGCTCGACGCCGATCGCGGTGAGCACGTGGGAGGCCTCCTCGCTTCCTGCTGCACACGCCGATCCGCTGGAGGAGATCACGCCGCGACGCTCCAGTTCGAGCAGCACCGCTTCGCCGCTCACGCCGGCGAAGGTGAAGCTCGCCGTTCCCGGGAGGCGCCTGTGGGGGTGACCGGTGAGCCGTGCCGAGGGGACCTCGCGCAGCACTCGCGCGACGAAGGCGTCCCGCGCCGCGGCGACCCGGGCCGCGGCCTCCTCGCGCTCGGCCTCGGCGAGTTCGAGCGCGACGGCGAAGCCCACCGCGCCGGCGACGTTCTCGGTCCCCGATCGCCGTCCGCGCTGCTGACCGCCGCCGTGGATCACCGGCTCGAGGGGGATCCGCCCGCGGATCATCGCGACGCCGATGCCCTTCGGGGCGCCGAGCTTGTGTCCTGCGAGCGTGAGCGCGTCGGCGACCAGCCCGGACAGGCGCAACCACCCGGCGGCCTGCACGGCGTCGAGGTGAAGACGCGCCGACCCACGGGCGTCGGCCAGCGCGGCCGCATCCTGCACGGTGCCGATCTCGTTGTTGGCCAGTCCGATGCTCACCACGGCGGTGTCGGGTCGCACGGCACCGGCCAGGTCGCCCGGATCGATGACCCCGTCGGTGTCGACCGGGAGCACCGTCACCTCGAAGCCGTGCAGCCGACGCAGATAGTCGACGGATGCGAGCACGGACTCATGCTCGATCGGGGACGTGATCACATGCCGCGCGCCGGAGTTCTGCAGGGCCGCCAGTGCGATGCCCTTGATCGCGAGGTTGTTGGCCTCGGTCCCCCCGGAGGTGAACACGATGTCGCCGGGCCGCACGCCGAGAACGCGTGCCACGCGACGCCGGGCGTCGTCGAGCGCCGCCGCGGCCCGCTCCCCGACGGTGTGGTGGCTGGAGGGGTTGCCGTATGCCGAAGTGAGGAAGGGCGCCATCGCCTCGAGCACCTCACGCCGCACCGGTGTCGTGGCGGCGTTGTCGAGGTAGAGGCCCGACACGTCCTCATGCCTCCGATGCCGCGACCCGGATGTCCAGACCGAGATCGAGAGCGCGGGCTGAGTGCGTGAGAGCTCCCACGGAGATGACGTCGACGCCGGTCTCGGCGATGGCGCGCACGCGCTCGAGCGAAACCCCTCCCGACGCCTCCACGATCGCTGCGCCGCCGATCCGCTGCACGCCGGCGCGCAGATCATCCAGGGAGAAGTTGTCGAGCATGATCGTTCCCACACCGGCCGCGAGGACGGCCTCGAGCTGGTCGAGCCGGTCGACCTCGACCTCGACGTGGGTCGTGTGGGGAAGCCGCGCGATGGCACCGTTCAGGGCCGCGGTGACGGAGACGCCGCGGTCCTTCAGGACCGCGAGATGATTGTCCTTGACCATCACGGCGTCGCTGAGCGACGTGCGGTGATTGTGGCCGCCGCCACAGCGGACCGCGTGGCGCTCGAAAGCGCGGAGGAGGGGCGTGGTCTTGCGCGTATCCGCGATGCGCGCCCCCGTGTGTGCCACTTCGGCGACGTACCGAGCGGTGAGGGTGGCGATCCCGGACATCCGCTGCACGAAATTCAGACCCACCCGTTCGGCCGTGAGTACGGCGCGCGCGGGTCCGGTGACCACCGCGAGCGTGCGTCGCGCCGCGAACGCTTCGCCGTCCGCGTAGCGCACGTCGACGTCGATCGACGGGTCAGTGAGGCGGAACGCCGCGGTGAAGACGGCACCGCCGGCGAAGACGCCCGGCTCGCGCGAGGTCAGCTCGGCGCGGGCCACGGCGTCTTCGGGAATCAGGGTCTCGCTCGTCAGGTCGCCCCAGGGGGCGTCTTCGTCGAGTGCGGCCTCGACGATCCGGTCGATCACACGGCGGGTCAGCATGCGGCTCCGATCAGGGCGGGTGAGAGGTGCACGGCCGAACCGGCGTTCGGCTCATCGGTGCGGACGTGGGCACCGACCGAGCCGGTGCGGGCGAACGCGGCCGCGAGCATGTGCTCGGCGAGCAGCAGCAGGTTGTCGTCTTCGGCATCGGCGGCGGTCGCCACCGTCTCCGGGCGCGTGCTCCGCCACGCTGCGACCGTCTCCGCAGCCTGCCGAAGACCCTCGCCGCCGCGGAGGAGTCCGGCGTGTCGCCACATCAGATCCTGCAGGGCGGCGCGGGTGAACGGCGTCGTCGGCGTGCCCCTCCGCCGTGCGGGAAGGAGTTCGGCCGGTGGGAGCGCACGGGGCGCCGTGATGTCGGACCGGCTCCCGGCGTCCACGGCGGCTGCTACCCGTGCACCGAACACCACCCCCTCGAGAAGCGAATTGGAGGCCAGCCTGTTCGCGCCGTGCAGTCCGGTCCGTGCCGCCTCACCCGCGGCGAACAGACCCGGAACGCTCGTGCGGCCGTCGAGGTCGGTGACGACCCCGCCCATCAGGTAGTGGGCCGCCGGCGTGACCGGTACCGGCATCCGCGACCAGTCGAATCCGGCCGCTCGTACGGCGCGGTCGATCGTGGGGAAGCGAGCCGAGAGGAAGGCGCTCAGCGCCCCGGGCTCGCGACGGAGCCCGGTGACATCGAGGTGTACGGGCCGCCCGCCCTGCCGCATCATCGCGTCGGCGATCGCACGGGCCACGACATCGCGTGGTGCGAGCTCGCCGTCGGGGTGGGCGTCCAGGGCGAAGCGGCGTCCGGCGTCGTCGAGGAGCACGGCGCCCTCGCCACGGACGGCTTCCGACACGAGGAACGGCTCGGGCGCGGCGAGCACGGTGGGGTGGAACTGCACGAACTCCAGATCGGCGACGGCAGCACCGGCACGCAGAGCCATGGCGATGCCGTCGCCGGTCGCGACGGGGGGATTCGTCGTGTGCGAGAAGAGGTGCCCCGCGCCACCGGTCGCGAGGACGACGGCATCCGCGGTCAGGACCTCGCCCTCGCGGAGCGTCACGCCGCACGCGCGACCATGCTCGATGAGGATCTCGGCGGCGAAGCAGTGCTCCCGCACGGCGATCCCCGGTGTTCGTCGCACCGTCGCCGACAGTGCACGCTGGATCTCGCGACCGGTCGCGTCGCCGCCGGCATGGATGACCCGCGCGGAGGAGTGCGCGGCCTCGAGACCGCGGACGAAGCGCCCGGTGTCGTCGGTGTCGAAGACGACCCCGCGTGCCACCAGCTCCGCGATCGCCGATGCTCCGGCCTCGGCCACGATCCGCGCCGCGCTCCGGTCGCCGAGCCCGGCGGCGGCGGTCAGCGTGTCGGCGACGTGCGCGTCGACGCTGTCGTCGGGGAACGTCACGGCGGCGATTCCGCCCTGCGCCCACGCGGTCGCTGTGTCGTCCAGGGCGCTCTTGGTCACGACGGTGACCTCGATGCCGCGCGCGGCGCTGTGCAGGGCCGCGGTGAGGCCGGCGATTCCGCTCCCGACCACGACGAGGGTTCGCACGGGTCTCACCTCACGCCGCCGGAGGCTTGGCCGCGAGCATCCGTTCGAGCGCGACACGCGCAGGATCGGCCACCTCGGCCGGCACCGTGATGCGGTTCTCAACGCGCCCGGCGACAAGGCCCTCGAGCGTCCACGCGAGATATCCCGGGTGGATGCGGTACATGGTCGAGCACGGGCAGACCACCGGGTCGAGGCAGAAGATCGTGTGCTGCGGGTGCTCCGCGGCGAGCCGCTGCACGAGGTTGATCTCGGTGCCGATGGCGAAGGTCGTCGGCTCCGCGGCCGCCCGGATGGCCTTGCGGATGTAGTCCGTCGATCCCGACTCGTCGGCGGCGTCGACGACGGCCATGGGGCACTCCGGATGCACGATGACGCGCACCCCGGGGTGCTCCGCGCGTGCCTTGTCGATCTGGTCGACGGTGAAGCGCCGATGCACCGAGCAGAATCCGTGCCACAGGATGACGCGGGCGGCGTCGAGCGTGCCCTCGTCCGAGCCGCCGAGCGGTCGGTTCGGATTCCACATGGGCATCTGTTCGAGGGGCACGCCCATCGCCTTCGCGGTGTTACGTCCGAGGTGCTGGTCGGGGAAGAACAGCACGCGGCGGCCGCGCTCGAACGCCCACTCCAGCACGGTGCGCGCGTTCGAGGACGTGCACACGATCCCACCGTGACGGCCGACGAAGCCCTTGATGGCGGCGGAGGAGTTCATGTACGTGACGGGGATGACCGGCACCCGGCCGTCCGAATCGGGGGTGGCCATGTCTCCGTAGACCTCTTCGAGCTGCTCCCAGCACTCCTCGACCTGGTCGATGTCTGCCATGTCGGCCATGGAGCAGCCCGCCGCGAGGTTCGGGAGGATGACCGCCTGCTCCGGCCCGGACAGCAGGTCGGCGGTCTCGGCCATGAAGTGCACGCCGCAGAAGACGATCGCCTCGGCGTCGGGGTGCTCCAGCGCGGCGTTCGCGAGCTGGAAGGAGTCGCCGACGTAGTCCGCGTGGGTGACGACCTCTTCGCGCTGATAGAAGTGCCCGAGCACGACGACGCGGTCGCCGAGGGTGTCCTTGGCGGCGCGGATGCGTGCGTCCAGCTCGGCGTCGCTCGCCTCGCGGTACTCGGCCGGCAGCTCGCCCTGTCGGGGTGCGCCGGTGGGGATCACGTCGCCCATCGACGCGCCGGGGCCATAGCCGGGCCGGGTATCGATCTCCCACGGGCCGTCGGCGAGGTCTGCCGAGCACGTGTCGGCCGGGTCGGAGCCGGTGACGATGCGCTGGATGAGGTGGTCGACGGAAGCGTCGGTGGGACGGGGCTGCAGCGTGACGGGGGTGGCGGCCATGGCGTCCTCTCTTCTCTCGGTGGTGGCGGTCAGATGCGCGCGCCGAGCGGACCGCGATCGGCCAGCTCGACGTCGCGGTTGTAGCGGTAGAGGCGTGCGGGGCGATGGCTTCCGGTACGGAACCGCTCGGTCGGGATGAGCGTTCCCGAGCCCTCGGCCTGACGCCGGAAGTTCGCGGGGTCCAGGCGCCGGCGCAGGATCGCCTCGTAGACCTCGCGCAGTTCGGCGAGGGTGAACTCGTCCGCGAGGAGGCCGTGCGCGATGCGGCTGTAGCCGACCTTGTTGCGCAGGCGCCACAGCGCGTAGTCGACGATCTCGTTGTGGTCGAAGGCGAGCCGTGGCAGGTCCGTCGCATCGAACCACGCGACGTTCTCGGGGGCGTCGCCGGCCGCGGCGTGGGCGGCCAGCTGCGCATCCACGTCGTCTTGGCGCAGCAGCGCCCAGTAGATGATCGAGACGACGCGGCCGGGGGAGCGGTCGACGTCGCCGAAGGCGTAGAGCTGCTCGAGGTAGCTCGGCTGGAGACCGGTGGTCTCGGCGAGCGTCCGCGATGCGGCGGCATCCAGCCCCTCGGAGATGTCGAGCCACCCTCCGGGGAGCGCCCACCGTCCCTCGTGGGGATCGCGGGTGCGGCGCACCAGAGGGAGGCTGAGCGAGATCGCGTCGCCGCGACGGCGCACGGTGAAGATGACCGTCGAGACGGCGACGCGCGTGACGTCATCACCGCTCTCGGAACTTCGTGTCACCATGACCATTACCTCCGCGACCGATCTTAGTGTCGGTGGGACCAGAAGTCCAACCGCGGCGCCGTCAGCACCGCCCGGCGGTCTCATAGCTGTGGCGTCTAGGGTGCGAGGGGGAGGACTCGTGCTGCTGCTGGACATCGTGCTGATCGTGATGCTCGTCATCGCGCTGATCGTGGGCGCCGTGCGCGGCTTCATCGCCAGTCTCGGCTCCCTCATCGGCCTGGTCGTCGGCGTGCTCGCGGCGTGGTGGCTCGTGCCCCTGGTCAACGATGCGTGGCCCTATCCGGAGTGGCGCTCGCTCGTCGTCGTGGGTCTCGCCCTCGTTCTGGTGCTCGGCGGGACGGCGATCGGCGCGGGCATCGCCGGCAGGATCCGCTCCGGCGTCGACCGCACGCCGCTGCGCATCATCGACCGGCTGCTCGGGGCGGCCGCCGGCGTGGTGGCCACCGCCCTCGCCCTGTCCCTCATCGGCGCGAGCGTCACCGCCACCGGCGCGCCGATGCTCGCTCCGGCGGTCGGATCCTCGCAGGTGCTGCAGACGATCGATCGCTACACGCCGACGCCGGTGTCGCAGGCGATGGCACAGCTTCGCGCGATCGTGCTGGATGACGGCATCCCCCGGTTGGGGGAGCTGCTTGCGCCGCAGGCGGAGGCGACGGAGCCGCCGATCGCCCTCGACGACCCCGAACTCGCCACCGCGGCGGCATCCGTCGCGCGCGTCTCCGGCACCGCGTATGCGTGCGGCACGAGCTCCACCGGGAGCGGGTTCGTCATCGCCGCCGATCGCGTCGTCACGAACGCACACGTGATCGCGGGGGTCGACGAGCCGCTCGTGCAGCTCCCCGGCGGCCAAGCGCTCGCCGGTCGTGTCGTGTACTTCGACGCCGTCGACGACATCGCCGTGATCGCCGTCGACGGGCTCGATGCCGAGCCGCTGGCGCTCGGCGACGTGCTCACTCCCGGGTCCGCCGCCGTCGTGCAGGGCTACCCGCTGGGCGGGCCCTTCACCCAGAACAACGCGCAGGTGCTCTCCACCGGCACCGTTCCGGTCCCGGACATCTACTCCGACCGGTCCGAGCCCCGGGAGATCTACACCCTCGAGGCGCTCGTGCGTCCCGGCAATTCCGGCGGACCGGTGCTCACCGGTGACGGGGTCGTCGTGGGCATCGTCTTCGCACGTGGGCAGAACGACGACACCCGCGGCTATGCCGCGACCAACACGGAGCTCGTCGACGTCGCCGCCGCCGCTCCGGGTCTGACGGACCCGGTCTCCTCCGGCGACTGCACGAGCTGATCGCAGGCCGCGCCACTCCGGCGAAAGGCTGTTACCCGTCTCGACCGACTGGCTATGCTGGTCGGACACGTCAACACAGGCCGACGATCGGGTCGGGAGAGCCCCGGGTGACCGGGCACCGAAGGAGCAAGCCTCCCCGCCAATCTCTCAGGTAATGCGTACCGCTCCGATCTGGCCGACTCTGGAAAGCGACCCTGCACGCGGGGTCCGCCGATGGTGAAAGTCCGGGCATCCGTGCCTCGACGAATCTCTCAGGCCCATGACAGAGGGGGAGTTCACATCCGCTCGTCCGAACGGATGCCCGACCGGACCGGGAGAACTCATGACCGACCCCCGCACCACGGCGCTGCACACGCGCCACCAGGCACTCGGCGCCTCCTTCACCGACTTCGGCGGATGGCTCATGCCGGTGCGCTACTCGTCGGATCTCGCCGAGCACCGCGCGGTGCGCGAAGCGGCGGGCCTGTTCGACATCTCGCACATGGCGGAATTCCTCGTGACCGGCCCCCGCGCCGGCGATTTCCTCGACGACGCCCTCGCGGGTCGGTTCTCGGCGCTTCCGATCGGCAAGGCCACCTACTCACTCGTCCTGACCGAATCGGGCGGCATCGTCGACGACGTCATCGTCTATCGCCTCGGTGAGGAGTGGTTCCTCGTCATCGCCAACGCCGGCAACCGCGACGCGGTCGGCAGTGCGCTCGACGAGCGGCTGCGCGCTTTCCCGGCCCCCACTCCGGCGAGCGCCGCCGACGAGAGCGGTTCGTTCGCGTTCGTCGCCGGAGCTCAGCCGAGCGTGGAAGACGTCTCCGACATCTCCGCGCTGATCGCGCTCCAAGGTCCCCGGGCCGCGCAGATCCTCGCCGACGTGAGCGGACTCGAGCTCGTCGCGCCGCCGGTCGCGCGCGACGGCGTGCCCGAGGAGTGGGCGGTCGCGGATCTCGGCTCCTATGCGGCGCGCGCAGCGGCGTTCGCGGGCACGAACGTGGTCGTCTGCCGCACCGGCTACACCGGCGAAGACGGGTTCGAACTCCTGATCGCCGCCGACGCCGCGCCTGCGCTCTGGGACGCCGTCCTGGAGGCGGGAGAGCAGCACGGGCTCCTTCCGGCGGGACTCGCCGCGCGCGACACCCTTCGCCTCGAAGCGGGGATGCCGCTCTACGGCCACGAGCTCGGCCGCCATATCCGTCCCGCGCAGGCAGGGCTCGGTCGCGTCGTCGCGATGGGCAAGGACGACTTCGTCGGAAAGGCCGCGCTCGCCGAGGCCCAGGACCCGGCGGCGCGTGTGCTCGTGGGGCTCGTCTCCGAGGGTCGCCGCGCTGCGCGTGCGGGCTACGCCGTACTGGCCGGCGACGACATCGTCGGCGAGGTCACCAGCGGCGCCCTGAGTCCCACGCTCGGCCATCCGATCGCGATGGCCTTCGTCGACCCCGCCCAGGCCGAGCCCGGAACGGCCCTCGCCCTCGACGTGCGGGGGACCCGCATCCCCGCGACCGTGACCGCCCTGCCCTTCTACCGGAGGAACCGATGACCGACACCACCGCCCTGAAGTACACCGCCGAGCACGAATGGATCGCCCTGGACGGCGACACCGCGACCATCGGCATCACCGCCTTCGCCGCCGAGAAGCTCGGCGACATCGTCTTCGTCGAACTGCCCGGTGTGGGATCCGAGGTCTCCGCGGATGCCGTCTGCGGCGAGATCGAATCGACCAAGTCGGTCGGAGAACTGTACGCGCCGCTGACGGGAACCGTCTCGGCCGTCAACGACGCCGCCGTGGACGATCCGTCGCTGGTGAACTCCGACCCCTTCGGCCAGGGGTGGCTCATCAAGCTCACCGTCGACCCGGCCGCCGTCGACGGACTCCTCGACCACGAGGCGTACGCGAAGCTCACCGGCGGGCAGGCGTGACGGGCGGAGCCGCGGCCTTCGCCGCCCGCCATATCGGCACGGACGGTGCCGCCCAGCGGGTCATGCTCGACACGATCGGCTACGCCGACACCGCCGCTCTCCTGGAGGCGGCCGTTCCGGCGTCCATCCGTCTCGCCGACGGAGCCGGCCTGCACCTCGAGGCCGCCACCGAGGCCGAAGCGCTCGCCGAGCTGCGCACCCTCGCCGACGGCAACACCGTCGCGCGATCGATGATCGGGCTCGGCTACCACGACACCCACACCCCCGCGGTCATCGCACGCAACGTGTTCGAGAACCCGTCGTGGTACACCGCCTACACCCCCTATCAGCCCGAGATCTCCCAGGGGCGGCTGGAGGCGCTCATCACCTTCCAGACGATGGTGACCGATCTCACCGGGCTCGACACGGCGAACGCATCGATGCTGGACGAGTCGACCGCGGTCGTGGAGGGCATGCTCGTCGCGCGACGCGCGTCGAAGAGCCCCTCGAACGTCTTTCTGGTCGACGCCGACGCGCTGCCGCAGACGCACGCTCTCCTCGCTCACCGCGCCGCGGCGCTCGGGATCGAGCTGCGCCCGGTCGACTTCACCGCAGGCGCCTCGGTCGACGGTGACGCGTTCGGCGCCTTCATCCAGTACCCCGGAGCCTCCGGGCAGGTGTGGGACCCCGCCGAGGTCATCGCCGCGGTGAAGGATGCCGGCGGTCGCGTCGTCGTCGCCGCCGACCTGCTCGCGCTCACCCTGCTGCGCTCGCCCGGCTCGCTCGGGGCCGACATCGCCGTGGGGACCACCCAGCGATTCGGCGTGCCCATGGGCTTCGGCGGGCCGCACGCCGGCTACATGGCGGTGCGTTCCGGCCTGGAGCGTCAGCTTCCCGGACGCCTCGTCGGCGTGTCGCAGGACGCCGACGGCGCCCCCGCCTACCGCCTGTCCCTGCAGACGCGCGAGCAGCACATCCGTCGAGAGAAGGCGACGTCGAACATCTGCACCGCGCAGGTGCTGCTGGCGGTCATGGCGGCGATGTACGCCGTCTACCACGGCCCCGAGGGCCTGCGTGCGATCGCCCGGTCGGTGCACGGGCAGGCGACGCTCGTCGCCGACGCGCTCACGGCGCGGGGGCTGCCGGTGCTCGCCGAATCGTTCTTCGACACGATCCAGGTGAGGGTGGCGAACGCCGACGCCGTGATCGACGCCGCCCGCGCGCGCGGCATCCTGCTTCGCCGGGTGGACGAGGGCACCGTCGGGGTGAGCTTCGATGAGGTCTCGGCGTCGACGCGCGGGATCGTCGAGGACCTCCTGGCGGCGTTCGGGGGCGCGGATGACGCCGGGGCGGCGCCCGCCGGCGGGCCTGTCGGCACGGCCGCGGCGCAGTCCTTCCCGGCGGCGCTGCGGCGCACGGACGACTGCCTCACGCATCCGGTGTTCACCACCCACCACTCCGAGACCGCCATGATGCGGTACCTCAAGCAGCTCGCCGACCGTGACTACGCCCTCGATCGCGGGATGATCCCGCTCGGGTCGTGCACCATGAAGCTCAACGCCGCCACCGAGATGGCCGCGGTGTCCTGGCCCGAGTTCGCGCGGATGCATCCGTTCGCGCCTGCCGAGCACGTGACGGGATACCTCGACCTCGTCACGCAGCTCGAGCAGTGGCTCGCCGACCTGACGGGCTACGACGCCGTCTCGCTGCAGCCGAACGCGGGATCGCAGGGCGAGCTCGCCGGCCTCCTCGCGATCCGCGGCTACCACCGCTCGCGCGGTGACGATCGGCGCGCGGTGTGCCTCATCCCGTCGTCGGCACACGGGACCAACGCCGCGTCGGCGGTGCTGGCGGGCATGCGGGTCGTCGTGGTGGCGTGCGATGAGGCCGGCAACGTCGACCTCGACGATCTGCGCTCGAAGGTGGAGGCGCACCGGGATGAGCTGTCGGCGCTCATGATCACCTATCCGTCGACGCACGGGGTCTACGAGCACGACGTCATCGAGATCACACGGGCGGTGCACGACGCCGGCGGTCAGGTCTACGTCGACGGCGCGAACCTCAACGCCCTGCTGGGGTTCGCCCGCTTCGGAGACCTCGGCGGCGACGTTTCGCACCTGAATCTGCACAAGACCTTCGCGATCCCGCACGGCGGCGGCGGTCCGGGCGTCGGACCCGTCGCCGCGAAAGCCCATCTCGCCCCCTTCCTGCCGTCGCACCCGCAGGCGCAGCGGGCGGAGCATGCCGGGGGGCACGTGTTCGACGGCGGTCCGGTCTCCGCGGCGCCGTACGGTTCGGCGTCGATCCTGCCGATCTCGTGGGCGTACGTGCGCCTCATGGGAACACGCGGCCTCACCGAGGCAACGGCGTCGGCGGTGCTGGCGGCGAACTACATCGCGGCGCGGCTGACGGACCACTTCCCGGTGCTCTACGCGGGTGAGAACGGCCTCGTCGCCCACGAGTGCATCCTCGACCTCCGACCGCTGCGGGAGTCGACGGGCATCACCGTCGACGATGTCGCCAAGCGCCTCATCGACTACGGCTTCCACGCCCCGACGATGTCGTTCCCGGTGGCGGGCACGCTCATGGTCGAGCCGACCGAGTCGGAAGACCTTGCGGAGCTCGACCGGTTCGTCGAGGCGATGATCGCGATCAAGGGCGAGGCGGACCGCGTCGCGACGGGGGAGTGGCCGGTCGGCGACAACCCCCTCGTGAACGCCCCGCACACGGCGGCATCGATCGCCGCGGCCGATTGGCCGCATCCCTACTCCCGGGAGACCGCGGTCTTCCCGGTGCGCAGCCTCGTGCGCACGAAGTACTGGCCGCCGGTGCGTCGCATCGACCAGGCCTACGGCGATCGCAATCTCGTGTGCGCCTGCCCGCCGCCCGAGGCCTTCGCCTGACCCCGTTGCGAGACCCGGGTTCGCGTCCGACACCCGGGTCTCGGCGGTCGGGGGTCAGAAGAGGGCCGGCCAAAGGGCGACGGCCAGCGGATAGCCGACGAAGGCGACGACGTCGAGCAGCGTATGGGCGATCACGAGAGGCATGACGCGACCCCAGCGGTGGTAGCACCAGCCGAAGACGACACCCATCGCGATGTTTCCGACGATCGCTCCGAAGCCCTGGTAGGCGTGGTACGCGCCGCGGAGGGCGGCGGTCGAGAGGATGATCGTCCACGTCGACCACCCCACACGCCGCAGCCGATCGAAGAGGTAGCCGATGAAGATGACCTCCTCGGTCAGTCCCGCCCGGAGCGCTGACAGGGCGAGGAGCGGAATCGTCCACCATGCCGCGTCGAGGGGCGAGGCCACCACCGAGACGGTGACACCGAGGGCGCGTCCGGCGGCGTAGAGCGCCAGCCCGGGGATGCCGATCGCGGCCGTCAGGAGCACTCCGCGGCCGAGGTCGCCGCCGAAGCGGGAGAAGTCCAGGCCGATCCGGCGCAGAGCGCTCTTCCCGGGTTCCCACAGCAGGTAGATCACGAGCGCGACCAGGGCGAGATCGAAGAAGAGGTCGAGCAGCCGATAGAGGGCATCCCACAGCGCGAGGTCGTCGCGCGCGGTGTTCAGCTGCGCCTCCTGCTGCCCGAGCGGAGTCTCGACAAGGAGGCGACGCACGAGCGTGAGCAGGCTGTAGACGGCGGACTGTCCCACCGTCACGGCGAGGACCAGACCGATCTCCCACCACGTGCGAGCGTTGCCGAAACGTGCAGAGTCGGGGGCGGGGGACGACGTCACGTTGTCAGATTGTCACATTCCGGTCGCCTTGAGTTAAGGCTCTGTAACGTTTGCCAAGGATGTTTTGACCATCTCCCACCCCGTGCTTAGGGTTTTCCCATCCGCGCCTGAGCCGGGTCATACCCGGGGTCAGGCGCATAAACCTGCACAGGAGGAATAGTGAGAATCAAGCGCTTCGCGACGGCGGTGGGCCTCACCGCGGTCGGAGCCCTGGTGGTTTCGGGCTGCGCGCCCGGCGGCGACAGCGGCGACTCGGGTCTGGTCGAGGGATCATCCATCACCGCCGCATGGAACCAGGCGTTCTATTCGATGAACGGCAACACGTCGTTCGGAAACGCCACGGCGAACAACAACATCAACTACTTGGTGCTCGACGGGTTCAACTACTACAACAACACCCCGGAGCTCGTGCAGAACACCTCGTTCGGCACCTACGAGCTGGTGTCGGAAGACCCGCTCACGGTCACCTACACCGTCGCCGAGGGCGTCAACTGGTCCGACGGCACTCCTGTGGACGCCGCCGACCTGATGCTGAACTGGGCCGCGCTCTCGCGCGCGCTGGACACGCCGGACTTCGATCCGAACGACTTCGTCGACCCCGACACCGGTGAATTCACCGACGCGTTCCCGACCGATGTCGTCTACTTCGACTCGGGTGCCACTCCCGACTCGGGCATGGGCCTGGTCACGGAGACCCCGGAGATCGGCGACGACGGCCGGTCGATCACGATGACGTTCAATGAGCCGTTCGTGGACTGGGACCTCGTCTTCACGTCCCCGCTTCCGGCTCACATCATCGCCGAGAAGTCCCTCGACATCGAGGACGCCGACGAGGCCAAGCAGGCCGTGCTCGACGCGATCGAGTCCGAGGATGCCGCCGCCCTCGCGCCGATGGCCTCCTTCTGGAACTCGGGCTTCAACTTCACCGAGATGCCCGAGGACACCGACCTCGTGACCGCGAGCGGCCCGTACATGATCAGCGACTACGTCGCCGACCAGTACGTCACCCTCACCGCGAACCCCGAGTACTCCGGTGACAACTCGCCGAACATCGAAGAGATCACCATCCGCTTCATCCCCGACCCGCTCGCCGCGGTGCAGGCGCTGGAGAACGGTGACGTCGACATCATCCAGCCGCAGGCGACCGCCGACATCACGACGGCGCTCGAGGCGATCGACGGCATCACCGTCACCACCGGTCTCGGCGGCACGTACGAGCACGTCGACCTGCAGTTCGACAACGGCAAGAACCCCGAGAACATCTTCAGCAACCCGCAGGTGCGCGAGGCGTTCATGATGACGGTTCCGCGACAGGAGATCGTCGACACGCTGATCAAGCCGATCATCGGCGACGACGCGATCCTGCGCGACTCGCAGCTGTTCGTTCCGGGCGCCGAGGGCTACGACGAGTCCGCCGCGAACAACACGTCGGCCGACTACGCCGAGGTCGACATCGAGGGCGCGCGTCAGCTGCTCGAGGAGTCGGGTGTCACCGACACCTCGGTCTGCATCCTCTACGCCTCGAACAACCCGCGCCGCGTCAACGAGTTCGCGCTCATCCAGGCGTCGGCCAACGAGGCCGGCTTCGATGTCACCGACTGCGGTTCGGAGGAGTGGGGCGGTCTGCTCGGAACGCCCGGCGCCTACGACGCGTCGCTGTTCGGATGGCAGTCCACGAGCCTGGGCGTCACCAACTCGCTGCCGACCTTCGTCACCAACGGCATCAACAACCTGAACTTCTACTCCAACGAGGAGGTCGACAGCATCATCTCGCAGCTGAACGTCGCCTTCGACCCGCAGGAGCAGATCGATCTTCAGGTCGAGATGGACCGCCTGCTGTGGGAGGACTTCTACGGCGTGACGATCTACCAGTTCCCTGAGGTCACGGCCTTCAGCGATCGCGTGGAGAACATCGACCCGTCGATCCTCGCCCCGACGATCTTCTGGAACGCCTGGGACTGGGCAGTCACCGACAGCGCCACCGAGGAGTGATCCGCACCGGTTCGCCGCGGCCTGACGGTCGCGGCGGACCGGGTGGGCGCGGGCCGAGGCCCGCCGCCCGCACGTACACTTCTCAGTGATCGAGCGTGCGGCTCGGGGAGCCCCCGGGCCGCACGCTTGTGCTGACAGACCGATAGGCAGGCAGCCACACCATGGCTTCATTCATCATCCGGCGACTGATCGCGTCCATCTTCGTGCTCTTCGCCGCGACCTTCCTCATGTACATCCTGACCTCGTTCGCGGGTGATCCCCTCGACGAGCTCAGGCAGTCCAACGCCCCGAACAAGGCGGAACTCATCGAGTCCCGCACGCGGCTTCTCAACCTCGACGTGCCCCCGCCGCTGCGCTACTTCCTCTGGCTCGGGGGAATCTTCCGCGGTGACTTCGGCGTCAGCGTGCAGGGTCAGCCCGTCAACGCGCTCCTCGGCAACGCCATCACCGCGACGCTGACTCTCGTCACGACCGCGACGATCGTCGCCATCGTGCTCGGCATCTCGGTCGGCATCGTCTCCGCCCTGCGCCAGTACAGCGGCTTCGACTACTTCGTCACCTTCCTCTCCTTCCTCTTCTTCTCGCTTCCGATCTTCTGGGTCGCGGTGCTCCTCAAGCAGTACGGCGCCATCGAGATCAACAACTGGCTCGCCGACCCCACGTTCGCGATACCCGTCATCATCGTCGTCTCGCTGCTGGCGGGTCTGCTGTGGATGTCCGTCATCGGCGGCACCTGGAAGCGCCGGCTGATCATCTTCGGCATCAGCGCGCTGGCGACCGCGGCCGTGATGACCTACCTGTCGCTTACTCGCTGGTTCTCAGACCCGAGCATCGGCATCGTCGTCTACAGCGCGCTCGCGATCGGGATCGCCTTCGGTGTGACAGCGGTGTCCACCGGACTGCAGAACCGCCGTGCCCTGTACGTGGCCCTCGGCATCGCCGGGGCCGGCATCGCCCTCTACTACCCGATGATGACCTCCCTCCTGAACGGGATGACCCTCGGACTGTTCGTCGTCTACGCGGTCGCCACGGTGCTCGTCTGCGGCGCGGTCGGCTGGTTCCTGGGCGGCGCCGATCGCGGACCGGTGGTGCGCACGGCTGCCCTGACCGGTGTGCTCGTTGCCGCCTTCATCGCCCTCGAGAAGTACATGCAGTACTGGGAGGCCTACTCCAATTCCAGCCGCATCCGAGGCCGTCCGATCGCCACCGTCGGCGCGTCGACCCCGGGTCTCGGCGGCAACTTCTGGGTGCAGGGGATCGACCTGTTCACGCACCTGCTGCTGCCCACGATCGCGATCATCCTCGTGTCGTTCGCGAGCTACACCCGCTACTCGCGCGCGAGCCTGCTCGAAGTGATGAACCAGGACTACATCCGCACCGCGAAGGCGAAGGGCCTCACGCAGCGCACCGTCGTGGTCCGCCACGCTTTCCGCAACGCCCTCATCCCGATCACGACGATCATCGCGTTCGATGTGGGAGCGATCGTCGGCGGCGCGGTGATCACCGAGACCGTCTTCGGCTGGACCGGGATGGGACGCCTCTTCGTCGACGGGCTCAACGCCGTCGACCCCAACCCCGTGATGGCCTTCTTCGTCGTCACCGGAGCGCTGGCCGTGCTGTTCAACCTGGTCGCCGACCTCGTGTACGCCGCGCTCGACCCCAGGATCAAGGTGGGCTGACCCGTGAACACCACGAAGAACGACAACGTCAGCGAGAAGGAAGCTCGCGCCGAGGTCTCCATCGAGCAGAAGGAGACCGAGGGCCTCAGCCAGGGGCAGATCGTCCGTCGGCGGTTCTTCCGCCATCGCGGCGCGCTCGCGGCCATGGTCGTGCTCATCTTCATCGTGCTGCTCGCCTTCACCTCCGTCGGGGTGACCCTGTGGGGGCTCCGGATCCCCGGTTGGTGGCAGTACGACTGGACCGAGATCCCCGCCGTCGAGAACGGCGGTCGCCCGACGATGAGCCTGCTCCCCGAGTTCCTCGGGGGCGCGGGCATCCAGTTCGGCGACCACCCCTTCGGTCAGGACGAGGTCGGCCGCGACATCTTCGCCGTCGTCATGCGCGGTGCGCAGCAGTCGATCATGGTGATGGTCATCGCCGGAGTCGTGGCGACCGTCATCGGTGTCGTCATCGGTGCGCTCGCGGGCTACTACCGCAAGGCCACCGACTCGGTCCTGATGCGCTTCACCGACATCGTCATCACCATTCCGCTCATCGTGATCGGCTCGGTGCTCGGCAACGCGTTCGGCAACCTCGGCGCCGCGGTGCTCGGCGTCGTGATCGGCCTGTTCGCGTGGACGTCGATGGCGCGCCTGGTGCGAGGCGAGTTCCTGAGCCTGCGCGAGCGCGAGTTCGTCGACGCGGCGCGGGTTTCGGGTGCGCGGGACCGGCGGATCATCTTCCGCCACATCCTTCCCAACGCCGTCGGCGTGATCGTCGTCAACGCGACGCTGCTGATGGCCGGTGCCATCCTCCTCGAGTCGGCGCTGAGCTTCCTCGGCTTCGGTGTGCAGTCGCCGGACACGTCGCTCGGAAAGCTCGTGTCGGACAATCAGGCCGCCTTCTCGACACGGCCGTGGCTGTTCTGGTGGCCGGGCCTGTTCATCATCGCGATCGCGCTGTGCATCAACTTCATCGGCGACGGACTGCGTGACGCCTTCGACCCGCGTCAGAAGAAGATGCCGAGCGAGCGGGCGATGGCTCGTGCCGGTCGCGCCGGGGGACCGGTGGCGCCCGTCGCCGCCGGGGCCGCCGGCTCGGAGGGTGGCGAGCAGCACACCGTGACCGTCGGCGGCGAAGCCGTGTTCACGGGAGATGTGACCAACTATCACGATCCCCGCCCCGAGGAGCCCGGTGACGGACGGCACGAGCCGCTCGACCCGGAGCGATGACGTGCGCTCAGACCATCAGACCGATCACCGTCGCGGCCGCAAGGAGCGCGACGGTGGTCAGGCTCGCCCAGTGCCACGTCACCGTCGCGGCCTCCGGGTCCTCCCCGTGGGCGAAGGCCCCCTCGGACTCGAGGCGGTCCCAGTGCTGACGGATCACCTGCGCGAGGTTGCCGCTGGGGACGCTCGAGGCGTCACTCGGTCGCAGGCTCCCGTGCGCGCCTCGCGCCGACGCGGAGACGCCGTCGAAGTCGGCACGAGACAGGCCGAAGAGCCGATGGCGACCGGGCGCTGGCGTCGCCCACACCGACACGCGACGGCGCGCCGTCTGCAGCGACAGCGAGTAGCGTGTGTCGATCGCGTGGATGGCCGGCCACGGCACGAAGAAGGTGCGGAACGGGTTGACCACCGTGATCCCGTGCACCTGGATGTGCAGCCGGGGCCTCCAGAACAGCGCCCACGCCACCACCGCCACCAGGGCGATCGGCCAGCCGTAGCGCAGCAGATCACCCGGCCCGCTCCACACGAGGGAGCCCAGTCCCGCAGCGCAGACGATCCCCATGATCACGGCGAGCACGCGACCGAACACGGGGCGGTAATCGACTTCCTCAAACGACATGACCTCAAGCTTCTCAGATCGGAATCCTGCAATGACTGACACCTCGGGCATCCACGCGAGCACCGCGCACGCGCACCAGGGTCTCCCCGAGACCGTTCTCGAGGTGTCCAACCTCGGGGTCGAGTTCTGGGTGGAGGGGGAGTTCTACCCGGCCGCCGTCGACATGAACTACGTCGTCCGTCGCGGCGAGGTGCTCGCGATCGTCGGCGAGTCGGGTTCGGGCAAGAGCACCAGCTCGATGTCGCTGCTCGGTCTGCTGCCGGAGAACTCCCGCGTCACCGGCTCCATCAAGCTTCTGGGCAGGGAACTGCGCGGCGTCGACGAGAGCGAGCTTCGCGCCCTCCGCGGCAACGAGATCTCCGTCATCTTCCAGGAGCCGATGACCGCTCTGAACCCGGTGTACACCATCGGCTTCCAGATCAGTGAGGCACTTCGCTCGCACGACCGCGCGATCGCTCCGTCGGCGGCCAAGGAGCGCGCGATCGAGCTGCTGCGCATGGTCGAGATGCCGAACCCCGAGCAGTCGTTCAACAAGTATCCGCACCAGCTCTCGGGTGGGCAGCGCCAGCGCGCGATGATCGCGCAGTCCATCTCGTGCGACCCGCTGCTGCTGATCGCGGACGAGCCGACGACGGCCCTGGACGTCACGGTGCAGGCCGAGATCCTCGACCTCCTGCGCAACCTCCACAAGCGGCTGGACTCGGCGATCATCCTCATCACCCACGACATGGGTGTGGTCGCCGACATCGCCGACCGGATCATGGTGATGAAGAACGGCGTCGTCGTCGAATCGGGAACCGTGGGCGAGATCTTCCACGACCCCAAGCACCCCTACACGCGACAGCTCCTGGCCTCCGTGCCCCACCTCGGCCTGGGCGTGCTGGAGGATGCCGACACCTCCGAGGGAGAAGAGGTGCGCACCGACACCTCGGCCGTGCCGGTCGTGTCGGCCATCCGGGAGCGTGCCACCGAGGTCGAGCCCTCGCAGGCGGGTCTCGATCCGGTGCTGTCCTTCCAGGACGTCGCGATCGAGTATCCCAAGCGCGGCCGCATCCCTGCCTTCCGCGCCGCCGAGCACATCGACCTGGACGTCTATCCCGGCGAGATCGTGGGTCTGGTCGGCGAGTCCGGCTCGGGCAAGACGACCCTCGGACGGGCCGCGGTCGGCCTGCTCCCGATCGCGGAGGGGAAGCTCACTGCGGTCGGCGCCGACATCTCCGACGCGTCGGCGAAGGAGCTGTTCGCCATCCGTCGTCGCACCGGCATCGTCTTCCAGGACCCGGCGTCGTCGCTGAACCCGCGCATGCCGATCGGGCAGTCCATCGGCGAACCGATCCTGCTGGCCGGAGAGGCCAAGGGCAAGGAGCTGGACCGTCGGGTGGAGACGCTGCTCTCCCAGGTCGAGCTGCCCGCGTCCTATCGCAACCGCTTCCCGCACGAGCTGTCCGGCGGTCAGCGTCAGCGCGTCGGGATCGCCCGCGCACTGGCTCTCGCTCCCGAACTCCTCGTCGCGGACGAGCCCACCTCGGCGCTCGACGTCTCGGTGCAGGCGCGCTTCCTCGACCTCCTCCAGGAGCTGCAGCAGGAGCTCAAGTTCGCGTGCCTGTTCATCAGCCACGACCTCGCCGTCGTGGACATCCTCGCGCACCGCATCGCGGTGATGAACCACGGCAAGCTCGTCGAGACCGGGACGCGAGACCAGATCCTCCGCGGCGCACGCGACCCCTACACCCGGCGTCTGATCGCCGCCGTTCCGGTGCCCGATCCCGAGGAGCAGCGCAAGCGTCGCGCGGCACGTGCGACCCTGCTCGGCGAGCGCGCTCCGGAGACCGGGCCGGTGCCTTCGCAGCCGTCCGACCCGTCGCTGCCGCAGCAGTTCAACGAGGCGACGGACAGCCGCCGGCACGGACAGTCGGGGGCAACCGGGGGCTGACGCGGGCCGTCGGTCGGGAGGCCGGTAGACTGGGATGCGCTCGATTCCGGGCGCATCCCTCACTCGGCAAGGACCCCCTCATGGCGCACGCCCTTCGCACCGACCTCCGCAACGTCGCGATCGTCGCGCACGTCGACCACGGTAAGACGACCCTCGTGGACGCGATGCTGCGCCAGACCGGTTCGTTCGGGGAGCACGCGCACGTCGAGGAGCGGGCGATGGACTCCAACGACCTGGAGCGTGAGAAGGGCATCACGATCCTCGCCAAGAACACGGCGATCACCTACAACGGTGCCCACACCGACGAGCCGGTGACCATCAACGTCATCGACACCCCCGGGCACGCGGACTTCGGCGGCGAGGTCGAGCGCGGACTGTCGATGGTCGACGGCGTCGTGCTGCTCGTGGATGCCTCGGAGGGGCCGCTTCCGCAGACCCGTTTCGTGCTGCGCAAGGCGCTCGAGGCGAAGCTGCCGGTGATCCTGCTGGTGAACAAGACCGACCGTCCCGACGCGCGGATCGCCGAGGTCGAGGAGGAGGCGCACGACCTGCTGCTCGGCCTCGCGTCCGACATGTCCGACGACGTGCCCGACCTCGACGTCGACGCGCTGCTCGATGTGCCCGTGGTCTACGCCTCCGGTCGTGCCGGCGCGGCATCCCGCACGCGACCCGCGAACGGCGAGCTGCCCGACAACGACGACCTCGAGCCGCTCTTCGAGGCGATCCTCGCGCACGTTCCGGCCCCGAGCTTCGACGACGAGGCTCCGCTGCAGGCCTGGGTGACGAACCTCGACTCGAGCCCCTTCCTCGGGCGTCTCGCGCTGCTGCGCGTGTTCAACGGCACCCTGAAGAAGGGGCAGACCGTCGCGTGGGTGCGCCACGACGGCTCCCACTCGACCGCGCGCATCACCGAGCTGCTGAAGACCCGTGCGCTCGAGCGCTACCCTGCCGAGTCGGCCGGCCCTGGCGACATCGTCGCGATCGCGGGGTTCGAGGACATCACGATCGGCGAGACGATCGCCGACCCCGACGACGTGCGCCCGCTCAAGGCGATCACCGTCGACGACCCCGCCATCTCGATGACGATCGGCACCAACACCTCGCCCCTGGTCGGCAAGGTCAAGGGACACAAGCTCACCGCGCGCATGGTGAAGGACCGCCTGGACCGCGAGCTGATCGGCAACGTCTCGCTCAAGGTCGTCGACATCGGCCGGCCCGACGCGTGGGAGGTGCAGGGGCGCGGGGAACTCGCCCTGGCCATCCTCGTGGAGAACATGCGCCGCGAAGGTTTCGAGCTCACCGTCGGCAAGCCCCAGGTGGTCACGCGCAAGAGCGAGGAGGGCAAGGTCCAGGAGCCTTACGAGCACCTGACGATCGACGCGCCCGAGGAGCACCTCGGCGCCATCACCCAGCTCATGGCCGGTCGCAAGGGCCGCATGGAGACGATGGTCAACCACGGCACCGGCTGGGTGCGGATGGAGTTCGTCGTGCCCTCGCGCGGCCTCATCGGGTTCCGCACCGAATTCCTGTCGGTGACCCGCGGCACGGGCATCGCCAACGCCATCTCGCACGGCTATGACGACTGGGCGGGGCAGATCGTCGCGCGACAGAACGGCTCCATCGTCGCCGACCGGGCAGGGGTGGCCACCCCCTTCGCCATGATGGCCCTGCAGGAGCGCATGTCGTTCTTCGTACAGCCCACCGAGGAGGTGTACGAGGGCATGGTCGTGGGGGAGAACACCCGCTCCGAGGACATGGATGTGAACATCACCAAGGAGAAGAAGCTCACCAACATGCGCTCGTCGACCGCCGACGAGCTCGAGAAGCTCACCCCGCCGCGCCAGCTCTCGCTGGAGGAGTGCCTGGAGTTCGCCCGTGAGGACGAGTGCGTCGAGGTCACGCCCGAGCGCGTGCGCATCCGCAAGGTGATCCTCGACCAGACCGAGCGCGCCCGCCAGACCAGCCGCCTCAAGCGCCAGGACGCGAACGCCTGACCCGGCGCGTCGAGCGGTGAGCGCGCTGCCACAGCGCCGCCGTTCCCGCATCGACGTCCCGCGCCGGTGAACAACGCCGGAGATTCTCGAGCGAGGTGAGGACGCCGCCCGGTTTTCCGGGCCGCGGCCGCCATGCGCGCGCATGAACTCCTGCGTTGTTCACCGTGCCCGGCGGCGTCGCGTGAGAGTGTCGGAGCTGAACGGTGGTGACGTCGATGGATGAGGCGGCGGATGTGAACGACGAAGCGGACGCGCGCGCGGCGTGGCGCGAGGCCGTGGGCGTTGCGCTCGCCACGAGCGCCTACGGCGTGTCGTTCGGTGCCCTGGCGGTCGCGTCGGGACTGGACGTGTGGCAGGCGTGCGTGCTCAGCCTGCTGATGTTCACCGGCGGATCGCAGTTCGCCTTCGTCGGCGTCGTCGCCGCGGGCGGCGTGGCGGCCGCGCCCTCGGCGGTCGCGTCGGCGGCACTGCTGGGGGTGCGCAACGTCGCCTACGGAATGCGGATGTCCCCGATCATCGGACGACGCCTGGCCACGCGGCTGGCCGCGGCCCCGTTCACGATCGACGAGTCCACCGCCGTCTCGCTTGCCCGCGAGACGCCGCGTGCGCGCACGATCGGGTTCTGGGTCACCGGGATCGGCATCTACGTCGGATGGAACCTGTCCACTCTCGCGGGCGCTCTCCTCGGCGACGTGCTCGGCGATCCGCGTGCGTACGGGCTGGACGCAGCTGCGGCCGCGGCGTTCCTCGCCCTGCTCTGGCCGCGCCTGCGGCACCGGCAGCCGATCGCGGTCGGGATCGCCGCAGCCGTCGTCGCAACCCTCCTCACCCCCGTGCTGATGCCGGGCATCCCGGTTCTTGTCGCCGCCGTGGTGGCCGTCGTGGTCGGGTGGTTCAACCTGCTGGGCCGCGAGGACCGTCCGCCCCGCGAGCCCGCCGACGCGCCCGAGCGGGAAGGGCTGCCGTGAACCTCTGGACCGCGGTGCTGATCGCCTCGATCATCTGCGTGGCGTTGAAGACGGTCGGCTACCTCATCCCGCCACGCTGGCTCGAGGCGCCGCGTCCCGCCCGCATCGCCGATCTGCTCACGGTGGCGCTGCTTGCCGCGCTCGTGGCCGTGCAGACGCTCGGTGACGGGCAGGCGGTGACCGTCGATGCGCGGGTGCCGGCGGTGCTCGTCGCGGCGGGGCTGCTGCTGCTGCGCGCACCGTTCCTCGTCGTCGTCGCCCTTGCCGCGGCGACGGCCGCCCTGCTGCGCCTGGTCGGCTGGGCGGCGTGACGCCCTCGGACTAGGCTGTCACGGTGAACTCGTCCCTCCCGGTGCGCCTGGCCACGTGGGCCCTCGCCTTCGTCATCGGAGCCTTCTACGGCCTCGCGGGCACGATCGGCCACTCCTACGCGATCGTGGGCATCCCCGTCGGCCTCGTCGTCGCGATCATCGGCTCGGCGGCCCTCCTCCTGGCGGTGCGGCTGCTCACGGCCGATCGCTGGTCGACCCTGGCAACGGGAGGGGGGATGATGGTCTCGACCCTCGTCTTCTCGGGTGAGGGGCCGGGCGGGTCCGTCGTGGTGCCGCAGACGGAGATCTCCCTCGTGTGGACCTTCGCGGTGCCGCTGGTCGTGGCGCTCGCGGTCGCCTGGCCGAGCCTGCCGTCGGTCGACGAAGCCGCCACGCGTGACGCGTAGACTGAGACCGTGACGTATGTGATCGCCCTCCCGTGCGTGGATGTCAAAGACCGCGCCTGCATCGACGAGTGTCCGGTCGACTGCATCTACGAGGGCGAGAGATCTCTCTACATCCACCCCGATGAGTGCGTCGACTGCGGAGCCTGCGAGCCGGTGTGCCCCGTCGAGGCGATCTACTACGAGGACGACCTGCCCGACGAATGGCAGGACTACTACAAGGCCAACGTCGAATTCTTCGACGACATCGGCTCGCCCGGTGGTGCCGCGAAGGTCGGCGTGATCGCCAAGGACCACCCGGTCATCGCCGCCCTCCCGCCGCAAGAGCACTGATCCGTGGGAGTCGCAGACCTCGCCGACTACCCCTGGGATGCGGTCGCTCCGTATGCGGAGCGGGCGCGCGCTCATCCCGACGGGATCGTCGACCTGTCGGTCGGCTCGCCCGTCGACCCGACTCCGGCGGTGGTCGCCGCCGCCATCGCGGCGGCGACGGACGCCCACGCTTACCCGCAGACCGTCGGCACGCCGGCCCTGCGCGAGGCGATCGTGCGCTGGTACGAGCGGCGGCGCGGCGTGACGGGGCTGACCACCGCGAACGTGCTCCCGACCATCGGGTCGAAAGAGCTCGTGGCGCTGCTGCCGTTGCTGCTCGGCCTCGGCTCCGGAGACATCGTCGTGCATCCGCGCGCCGCGTACCCCACGTACGAGGTCGGCGCACGTGTGGTCGGAGCGGTGCCGCTCGCCGCCGACGATCCCGCGGAGTGGCCCGCCGGCACCCGGCTGGTGTGGCTGAACTCGCCCGGCAACCCCGACGGACGGGTGCGGGATGCCGCGGCCCTGCGCGCCGCGGTCGAACGGGCCCGGGAACTCGGTGCCGTCGTCGCATCGGACGAGTGCTACGCGCTGCTCGGATGGGATGCGCCGTGGGATGCCGTCGGCGTGCCGTCGGCGCTCGAGCCCGGCGTGACCGGTGGTGATCTCGCCGGCGTGCTCTCGGTGTATTCGCTGAGCAAGCAGTCCAACCTCGCGGGGTATCGGGCCGCGTTCGTCGCCGGCGACCCGGCGCTCATCGCCTCGCTGCTGACCGCCCGCAAGCACCTCGGGCTCATGCTGCCCGGGCCCGTGCAGGCGGCGATGATCGCGGCGCTCGACGACGACGCGCACGTCGACGCGCAGCGCGAGCTCTACCGCCGTCGCCGAGACGTGCTTCTTCCCGCTGTGCGCGAGGCGGGCTTCCGCGTCGACGCGAGCGAGGCGGGGCTCTACCTGTGGGCGACCGAGGGACGTGACGCGTGGGAGAGTCTCAGCCGGCTCGCCGACCTCGGGATCCTCGCCGGTCCCGGGCACTTCTACGGTGCCCACCATCCGCAGCACGTTCGCTTCTCGCTCACCGCCGCCGACGAGCGGATCGACGCCGCGGCGACGCGCCTGCGCGCTACCGTGCGCTGAGGGTGCCGTAGGAGGGATCCACCATCGGGTGCGGTCCATCTTTGGTCGTGTCATCAGTGGGCGCCCGCCATGGGTAGGCTGTAGAGCGCGCGGCCATCGCGAACATCGCCTTCCGCGCCGACCCGAGGGCACCACCCGGTGCCGGACGGGTCGACGACCCCCGGGACGACCAGAAATCGCGAGGAGGCGCCGTGAGCGACGCGGGCATTCAGCAGGACAACGCCACCATCACCATCGGTGGCACCACGACCGAATATCCGCTGGTGCACGGCACCGAGGGCGCGCCGAGCATCGATGTCTCGGCGCTGACGAAGAAGACCGGTTACACGGCGCTCGACTACGGCTTCGTCAACACCGCCGCGACCAAGTCGTCGATCACCTACATCGACGGCGATCAGGGCATCCTGCGCTATCGCGGGTACCCCATCGAACAGCTCGCCACCCATTCCAGCTACCTCGAGGTGGCGTGGCTGCTCCTGTACGGCGAGCTGCCGAGCGCCTCGGAGCTCGAGGCCTTCGACGGACGCATCCGTCGTCACACGCTTCTCCACGAAGACCTCAAGCGCTTCTTCTCGTCGCTGCCGCCGACCGCCCACCCCATGTCGGTGCTCTCGGCGGCGACCGCCGCTCTTTCGACGTACTACGAGAACGAGTCCGACCCGCACAATCCCGAGCACGTGGAGCTCAACACCATCCGCATGCTCGCCAAGCTCCCGGTCATCGCGGCGTACGCGCACAAGAAGAGCGTCGGGCAGGCGTTCCTCTATCCCGACAACGGGCTGAGCTTCGTCGACAACTTCCTGAAGCTCAACTTCGGTGTGCTCAGCGAGATCTACGAGGTCAACCCCGTCATGTCTCGGGCCCTGGAGCGCCTCCTCATCCTTCACGAGGACCACGAGCAGAATGCCTCCACGTCGACCGTTCGGCTCGTCGGCTCGACCGGAGCGAATCAGTTCTCCTCGATCTCGGCGGGCATCAACGCCCTGTACGGACCCCTCCACGGCGGCGCCAACGAGGCCGTGCTGGCGATGCTCGCGCAGATCCGGGATTCGGGTGAGAGCGTGCAGCGATTCGTCGAGCGCGTCAAGAACAAAGAAGACGGCGTGAAGCTCATGGGCTTCGGACATCGCGTCTACAAGAACTACGATCCGCGCGCGAAGCTCGTCAAGGAGTCGGCCGACGAGGTGCTCGAAGCGCTCGGTGTCAGCGATCCGCTCCTCGATCTCGCCAAGGAGCTCGAGGAGATCGCCCTCAGCGACGATTACTTCCGGGAGCGCCGCCTGTACCCGAACGTCGACTTCTACACCGGCGTGATCTACAAGGCGATGGGCTTCCCGACGCGGATGTTCACCCCCCTGTTCGCCATCGGCCGTCTGCCGGGATGGCTCGCCCACTGGCGCGAGATGCAGACCGATCCGCAGACCAAGATCGGCCGGCCGCAGCAGCTGTACGTCGGGTCGGCCGAACGCCGGTACCCCGGCGCCTGAGCGGGGCGGGGCCGCGCGGTCGATCGGCTCCGAGAACGACGGCTCAGCCGCCGGCGGGGGAGAACGTGTAGGAGAGCCCCACAGGTGCGTCTTCGCCCCGGATCGTGACCATCGCCCCGATCGTCATGCCGTTTGCCGTGACCGGCGGAAGTGCGGCCGCGTATTCACCGTCCGACGCGCCCGACGCGGCGGTGAGCTCCTCCTCCAGACGCGAGAAGTCCTCTTCGCGCCATCCCCAGGTCTCGGCGTCCTCCCGGAGCTGCCCGACCGCCGCCGTCCACGATGTCGGCGCGACGGGACGCAGCTCGACGGTGGTCACCGAGTCGGCGTCGGTCGTCAGCGTGAGCGCTTCGACGAGCTCGACGCTCGCGACGCCGTCGTCGCCGAGCAGGATGGCTCGCACCGGGACCAGGGGCTCCACCTGCTGCGAACCGGACGCGGGGAGCCCGAGGGATGCAGCCGGCTCCGCCGTCTCGCGAAGATCGATGCGGACGACCCCCTGTCGGGTGAGGTAGTCCACTCCGGCACGGGTGAACGTCGACATGCCGTCGTCGGTCACCTGGTCCGTCGACGGCGTCTGGGCCGGATCGGTCCACCACGAGTTCTGGATCGACAGGGCGCCCCACGCGATGGCCACGCAGATGATCGCGACCACGGTGATCGGCACCCATGACAGCGCACGCCGCTGCCGTCGGGTCAGGCGCATGGCCCGCGGCGCGAGGACGGCAGCATCATGCTTCTCAGGCTACGCGTCATCCGGTTGCTCCTCCGGTGGCGGAAGGCGCCGCCGATGCCGGATCGAGACGACGGTGCCGAGGATCTTGAACGGCAGCACTTCGCCGAAACGGTGGTCGGCGGCGCGCCGCAGGCGTGAGGCGAGGTCGGGTCGCTGCTCGGCGAGGGCGGCTCGTGCCATCTCGGCGTGCGGGGAATTGGACACGATCGCTATCGATTCGGCGTCTTCGATGAGGGGGATGATCTCGCGGAGGTTCTCCCGGGTCGACCGGCTCCCGGTCTCCAGGGCGATGGGTCCGCGGTAACCGCGCTCGCGGGCATAGCGCGCCATGATGCGTGCTTCCGGAACGGAGCTGTGCACTGCCCCGCCGCTCAGCACGAGCACCGTGCGCGGAACCCGCGGATCGATGGAGCGGATGCCCGCTCGCACGCGGTAGCGGTTGACGGCGTTCGCGCGCACGCCGCGATTGCCGTACCCGAGCACGACGATGGCTTCGACCCGGGGAGGCGTCGTGCGGCGGCGGGGAAGTCCGCGCCGGCTGGAGAGCCAGTGGTAGACATCGGCGGCGACGGCGACCGCGATGACCGTGGCGACCGCGATCGTCGCCCCGGTCATCGCCGGGTTCCGCCGCACGTGCCGGTCCGGCTCAGGCGTGGAGGGCCTCGTTGAGCGTGACGCCCACGCCCGCTCGGGCGAGGGCCTCGATCGCTCCCGTGACGGAGTTGCGTCGCAGCAGCACGCCGTCGCGCCCGGAGAGGTCGCCCCCCTTGACGGTCGGGCGGCCGCCGTCGGCGACCGGCGGCTGATCGGCGAGCACGATCTTCGATCCGGCGGTGACGTAGAGCCCCGCCTCGACGACGCAGTCGTCGCCCAGCGAGATGCCGATGCCGGCATTGGCGCCCAGCAGCGTGCGCGCGCCGATCGACACCTTGTGGGTGCCGCCGCCGGAGAGGGTTCCCATGATCGACGCGCCGCCGCCGATGTCGCTGCCGTCGCCGACGACCACACCCTGCGAGATGCGTCCCTCGACCATCGACGCGCCGAGCGTGCCCGCGTTGAAGTTCACGAAGCCCTCGTGCATGACGGTCGTCCCGGGCGACAGGTAGGCACCGAGTCGCACACGCGACGCGTCGGCGATGCGCACGCCCTCGGGCGTGACGTAGTCGAGCAGGCGCGGGAACTTGTCCAGCCCCTGCACCTGGATTCCCTCGCGCGCCAGGAAGGGGCGCAGCCGCGTGGCATCGTCGGGGTGCATCGGCCCGGCGTTGGTCCAGGCGACGTTGGGCAGATGCCCGAAGATCCCGTCGAGGTTCAGACCGTTCGGGGCGACGAGGCGGTGGGACAGCGCGTGCAGTCGCAGGTAGGCGTCGGATGTGCCGGTCGGCGCGGCATCCAGGTCGATCTCCAGCGTCACCAGCTCGACGGAGACGGCGCGGCGCTCGTCGGGCACGGCCAGGTGGTCGAGGTTCTCGGTCGCCTTCGCGGGGTCGTATCCGCCGGGGATGCGGCCGGCAGCCGGGGACGGGAACCAGGTGTCCAGCACCGTCCCCGACTCGGTCACCGTCGCCAGGCCCGTGCCCCAGACCCATCGTTCGTCGCTCATGCCGTCCACGCTACCGGCTGCGATGCGGTCGTTAGACTCGGGGGATGCCGGACCTCGACCTCACCGCAACGTCCGTCGACCTCACGCGCGCGATCTGCGACGTGCCCAGCGTCTCGGACGACGAGACCGTGCTGGCCGATGCCATTCACCTCGCTCTCGCCGAGCACGGTCACCTCGACCTGCATCGCGACGGCGACACGATCGTCGCACGCACCCATCTCGGTCGTGACCGCCGCGTCGTCATCGCCGGGCACATCGACACCGTTCCGATCAATCAGAACGTGCCCACGCGCGACATCGAGATCGACGGCGAGCCGTTCATCTGGGGTCGTGGGACGGTCGACATGAAGGCCGGCGTCGCCGTGCAGCTGAAGCTGGCGGCGGAGCTCACGTCGTCCAACGTCGATGTGACGTGGATGTGGTACGACCACGAGGAGGTCGCGGCCGAACGCAACGGTCTGACCCGCCTCGCGCGGAACAGTCCCGAGCTGTTCGCCGGCGACTTCGCGATCCTCGGCGAACCGTCCAACGGGGAGGTGGAGGGCGGCTGCAACGGCAACCTGCGCGCCGTCGTGCGCACCGAAGGGGTCAGAGCCCACAGTGCGCGCTCGTGGATCGGCGAGAACGCGATCCACAAGGCCGCTCCCATCCTCGCCCGCCTCGCGGAGTACCGCGCGCGGGAGGTCACCGTCGAAGGCCTCGCCTACCGCGAGGGGCTCAACGCGGTGCACGTGCGCGGAGGGGTGGCCGGCAACGTCATCCCCGACGCGTGCGAGGTCGAGGTGAACTACCGGTTCGCGCCCAGTCGCGACGGCGCCGAGGCGGAGCGCCATGTGCGCGAGGTCTTCGCGGGCTTCGACGTCGAGGTCGTCGACCTCGCCGAAGGGGCGCGACCCGGGCTCGATTCGCCGCTGGCGCAGGAGTTCCTCACGGCCGTCGGTGCCGAACCGCGCCCGAAGTACGGGTGGACGGACGTGGCACGGTTCTCGGCCATGGGCGTTCCCGCCGTCAACTACGGTCCCGGCGACCCGCACCTCGCACATCACGACGAGGAGCGGGTCCCCGTGGCGCAGATCGTCGAGGTCGAGCGCGGTCTGCGAGCGTGGCTGACCGCGTGACGGAGCGGGCGGAGGCTTCCGCCCCGTCGCTCTGGACGCGCCCGGCGCTGCGCGTCGCGTTGGTGTACCTGTCGGCGCGCGTGGTCACGAGCGCGTTCTTCGTTCTCGCCTCCGCGCTGGCCCCGGCGGATGCCCGGCACGGCCAGGGGGCGACGATCGGCACCTATGTGCTGGCGTGGGACGCCCAGTGGTACTGGCTCATCGCCTTTCAGGGGTATCCCACCGAGCTGCCGCTGACCGAGGCCGGCCGCGTCGCCGAGAACGCGTGGGCGTTCATGCCGCTGTATCCCGCACTGTCGGCGGTGGTCGCGGCGCCCTTCGGGCATTGGGGGGTCGGGGCGTTCCTGGTCACGCTCACGGCCGGCTACGGATGCGCGCTCGTGCTGCATCGGATGTTCCGCGAGCGTCTCGGCGAGAGCGCCGCGCTGTGGGGAGTGGTGTTCTTCTCCGCCGGGCCGCTCGCCGCCCTGCTGCAGGTGGGCTACGCCGAGGCGCTGTTCCTGTTCTTCCTGCTGCTGGCGATCCGCTGCGTGCAGAAGCGACGCTACGGCTGGCTGTACCTGCTCATCCCGCTCATGGGTTTCACACGACCCGGGGTGCTCGCGTTCGCGCTGTTCCTCGCCCTCTACGGTCTGTGGCGGCTCACCCGTCGCACGGTCGAGCCGGTCACCCGCCGGGATGTCGTGCACATCCTGGCCCTGGGCGCCCTCGCGACGATCGTCGGGTTCTCGTGGCAGGTGATCGCGGCGGTGGTCACGACGGACGCGTCGGCTTATCTGGAGACAGAGCTGGCCTGGCGGCGGCAGTGGGTCGGCGACACGGGCGGATTTCTGCCGTTCGAGGGGTGGGTGCAGGGAGCGACGTTCTGGTTCCCGCGGTGGGGACTGCCCGCCTGGCTCGGCGTCACCGCCCTGGTTCTGCTGGTGGCCGCTGTCGCCGCCCTTCTCCTGCTCGAGCCGCATGTCCGCAGACTCGGGGTCGAAGTGCGCCTGTGGTCGGCGAGTTATCTCGTGTACCTTCTCGCGGTGTTCTTCCCGCAGTCGAGCACGTTCCGTCTGCTGTTCCCGCTCGCTCCGCTGGCCGGTGCGCTCGCCGTTCCCCCGTCCCGGCGGTGGCGGATCGGGGTGCTGGTGGCGTGTCTGATCGGCCAGGTGGTGTGGATCTACAACATGTACACGCTCGGAAACACGTTCTGGCGCATCCCCTGACGGCACATTTCCGTCGACGGGCGGGTGTGCACGATAAACTCGGGAGGCAGACCTCCACAAGAAAGGGAGCCACGATGGCAGCGATGAAGCCGAGAACCGGAGACGGGCCGATGGAGGCCGTGAAGGAGGGGCGCCTCATCATCGTGCGTGTTCCACTCGAGGGTGGGGGCCGTTTGGTCGTCTCTGTGAACGATGCTGAGGCCAAGGAGCTTCACGACGTTCTGGGGGGTGTCGTCAGCGCAGCCTGACGTACGTTCTCGTCTCACATACGAAAAGGCCGGTCCGAGGACCGGCCTTTTCGTGTGTGAGGCCGGGTCAGCGAGGCTCTGCGGCGACGGTGGTCAGCTGGAGAAGGCCCTCGCCCACGATCGAGAGAGCGCCGATGACGGCGGATGAGGATTGCGTCTCCTGGATGAGGGAGCGGTATGCGGCTGTCGTCGGGTCGCGCCGCACGGGGTCGGAGACCGCCCCGCCACCGAGCACGCGCGGCACCAGCACCGTGCCGCCGGCGCGCACCAGGCGCAACCCGTGCTCGACGTACTCGATCACACCCTCGGGGTCGGCATCGACGAAGACGATGTCGTAGGAGGCCTCGTTCATGCGCGGGAGCACCTGGGCGGCGCGACCGGTGATGAAACGGGCTCGCGCGGCGGGCACGCGCGCGTCGGCGAAAGCCTGTCGGGCGGCGCCGAGGTGCTCGGGCTCGCTGTCGATCGTGGTGAGGGTCGCGCGAGGCGACCCGTGCAGAAGCCACAGGCCCGACACGCCCGCTCCGGTGCCGATCTCGACGATGTTCAGGGCGGCCGAGGCCGCTGCGATCACCGCGGCCTGGGCGCCGACTTCGGCGCTGATGGGCGCTGCGCCCAATTCCAGCGCGGCCGCGCGGGCACGTGCGATGTGATCGGGTTCGACGACGGACTCCGCCGCGAAGCGCCGATCGGCGTCTTGATCTGCCATGTCCACTCCTTCCGGATCAGCTTAGGTGCCGCATCGCGACGCGCCGCTGAGGCGCGACGGTAATCTGAAGGGGTGTTCAACGGCCTGACGTTCGAGAAGCTGATGCTGATCCTCGTCATCGCCGCCTTCCTGCTGGGACCGGAGCGGCTGCCGCGCTACGCCGAGGCGCTCGCGGGCCTCGTCCGGCGCGTGCGGGATTTCGCGCAGGGCGCGAGGACGCGCATGAAGGACGAGATGGGCGACGAGTTCGACGACGTCGACTGGCGGCAGCTCGATCCGCGCCAGTACGACCCGCGGCGCATCATTCGGGAGGCCCTCCTCGACGACCCGCCGGTTCCCGCCGCGAAGGCCGCGAAAGCCACGACGACAGCGGCTCCGGCGGTGAAGCCCGTCACGAGCAAACTCGAGCCCGGCACGCGGCCGCCCTTCGACAGCGAAGCGACCTGAGGGCGGGTTCGTATCGCCGACATCGCGCGGGCATAGGAGGCGCATAGGAGAGCGCGGTGCACTGTTCTCACGACACACGCACCCCATCCGAAGGAGTCGACCATGCGACGACCGGCCCTGACAACCGCCGCTCTCCTCACCTCCGTGCTGCTGGTCAGCGGCTGCGCGGCGACCTCGGCGTCGTCCGACGCCGCGACCGCCACGACCGCGCCCTCCACCAGCACGGAGTCGACCACGTCCTCGACCGTGGACACCTCCAGCGAGAGCGGCGACATCGACTGGAGCACCCTGCCCACCACCGAGGTGGCGCTCACCGACGACGGGCTCACGATCACCGAGCCCGGAACCTATGTGCTCACCGGATCATCCACCGGGCAGATCGTCGTCGACAGCGACGGCCTCGTGCGCATCATCCTCGACGGCGTCACGATCGACAGCGCGGACGGTGCGGCGATCCGCGTCGACAATGCCGAGACGACCGTCATCGAGCTCGCCGAGGGGTCGACGAACTCCGTCGCCGACGCTTCGACCCGCAGCGACGAGGAGATCGACGGTGCGATCTACTCCGCGGACGATCTCGTGATCACCGGGACGGGCTCGCTCGAGGTCGCCGCGAACTTCGCGGACGGCATCGTCGGCAAGGACGATCTGTGGATCGAAGCGGGAACGATCGCCGTCTCGAGCGTCGACGACGGCATCCGTGGCACGGACTCGCTCACGGTGACCGGCGGCACGATCGACGTCGACGCCGCCGGGGACGGGATCAAATCCAGCAACGACACCGACGCCGGGGCCGGGCAGCTGGTCGTGTCGGGCGGTGAGATCACCATCACCAGCGGTGACGACGCCGTGAAGGCCGAGCAGCAGGTCACCATCAGCGGCGGAGTGATCGACATCGTGTCCTCCGTCGAGGGCATCGAGGCGCCCGTCATCGTGATCGAGGGCGGTCAGACGAGCGTCAACGCATCGGACGACGGCGTGAACGCGGCCGCCTCGGCCATCGTGACCAGCGGACTGTCGATCTCGATCAGCGGCGGCGACCTCAGCATCGTGATGGGTTCCGGCGACACCGATGCGGTCGACAGCAACGGAGACCTCTCCATCAGCGGCGGCACGATCGACATCACAGCGCAGTCCGCGTTCGACTACGACGGCAGCGGGACCCTCACGGGCGGCACGATCACCGTCAACGGGGAAGAGGTCACGGAGCTGTCGAACCAGATGATGGGCGGCGGCATGGGCGGCGGCATGGGCGGCGGCGGGCGTCCCTGAGACGACGTCTCCCGAAGAGGCACCCGGTCGCGCTCAGCCGGTCGTGAACGGCAGGGCGCGGCCGGGCAGATCGCGCGGCCGTGCGGCGAGAGCCTTCGCCAGCGCCGTGATGGCGCGCGCGGCCGGGTCCTCCGGGACAGCGATCACGCCGGGCACACCGTCGTCGCCGGCCTGACGGAACGCCGGACTCAGGGGGATCGATGCGACGACCTCCACTGGCTCGGAGGCGGTGGTCAGCGCATCCGCCACCGCGCGTCCGCCGCCGGAGCCGAACACCTCGAGCGCCGTGCCGTCGGGAAGAGACAGGGCGGACATGTTCTCCACCACGCCGATCAGGCGCTGTCCGGTCTGACGGGCGACGAGCCCGCTGCGCACCGCGACGTCGGACGCGGCCGGCTGGGGCGTCGTGACGACGAGCACCTCGGCGTGGGGGAGGAGCTGGCCCACCGAGATGGCGACGTCTCCGGTGCCCGGCGGCATGTCCAGCAGCAGCACGTCGAGGTCACCGAAGAACACGTCGGTGAGGAACTGCTGCACGGTCCGGTGCAGCATCGGACCGCGCCAGGCCACCGCGCCCACCGGCCCGTCGGCGTCACCGCGACGCAGGAACATCCCGATCGAGACGACCTTCACGCCGTACGCGACCGGCGGCAGCATGAGGTCGTCGATCCGGGTCGGCGAGGGTGCTCTGCCGTCGGCGTCGACGAGTCCGACCAGGCCCGGGATGGAGAAGCCGTGCACGTCGGCGTCGATGAGCCCGACGGAGAGGCCCTGTTCGGCGAGCGCCACGGCCAGGTTGGCCGTCACACTCGACTTGCCCACGCCCCCCTTGCCGCTCGTGACGGCGATGACGCGCGTGAGCGAATCGCGGCCGAACGGCATCTGCCGTGCGGGTCGCCCGTCGCGGAGCTTGTCGGTCAGGGCCCGGCGCTCGTCGGGGGTCATCACCCCCACCTCGAGGTCGACGGCGTCGACGCCGGTCACCGCCGCCGCTGCGTCGGTGACATCACGCGAGATGCGGTCGGCGGCGGGGCATCCGACGATGGTCAGAGCGATCGCGACGTGCGCGGTGCCGGCGTCGACGCTCACCTCGCGCACCATGTCGAGATCGCTCAACGGGCGGCGCAGCTCGGGATCGATGACCGAGCCGACGGCCGTGCGGACGCGGGATGCGAGGTCGCTCACGTGGTGGAGGACTCCTTCCGCGGGGCGTCATCGAGGTGCGTGAGCATCTTCTTCAACTCTCCGCGGAGCACGTCTTTGGTGAGCACATCGCCCTTCATGTCGTTGACCGCCATGCGGAGAGCGACGATCTCCCTCGCGAGGTACTCCGTGTCGGCCAGGTTCCGCTCGGCACGCTGTCGGTCCTGCTCGATCTGCACGCGGTCGCGGTCGTCCTGGCGGTTCTGGGCGAGCAGGATGAGCGGAGCAGCGTACGACGCCTGGAGCGAGAGCATGAGCGTCAGGGCGGTGAAGCCATTCGCCGCCGAGTCGAACCGGAGGTCGACCGGCATGAGGGTGTTCCACGCCAGCCACGCCGCGCAGAAACCGCTCAGGATCACCAGGAACGCCGGCGTGCCCATCGCACGTGCGATCCACTCGGTGAACCGCCCGAAGCGATCACGGGAGGGCTGCGGGGTGCGCCCGAGAACACCGGAGCGCCCGCGGGGCGCATCGAGGCCTCTGATGCGGGTGTTCTGCTTGCGCTCGCGAGCCATCATCGCCTCCTCGTGGGGATCGCGGCGGTCGTGGTCGGAACGGCGGGCACCTCGGGGCCCTCCGTCTCGACCGAACGCCAGTCGTCCGGCAGCAGGTGGTCGAGAACGTCGTCGATGGAGACGGCCCCCACCAGGCGTCGCGCGGGATCGACCACCGGTACCGATACCAGGTTGTAGCTGGCGAGCATGCGCGCGACCTCGGACGCCGCCGCCGTCGCGGGGATGGGGTCGACGGAGTCGTCGATGATGGCGCCGAGCCGCTCGTGCGGCGGGTAGCGCAGCATCCGCTGGAAGTGCACGGTGCCCAGGAGCCGGCCCGTGGGGGTCTCGTAGGGCGGGAGGGTGATGAACACCGAGGCCGCCAGCGCCGGATGCAGCTCGTGGCGCCGGATGAGGGCGAGAGCCTCGGCGACGGTCGACTCAGCCGACAGGACGATCGGCTCGTTCGTCATGAGGCCGCCGGCGGTGTCGGGGCCGTACTTCAGCAGGTCGCGCACATCTTGCGCCTCCTCGGGCTCCATGAGGCCGAGGAGCTGCTCCGATCGCACCTTGGGCAGCTGGCCGAGGAGATCGGCGGCGTCGTCGGGTTCCATCGCGTCGAGGATGTCGGCGGCGCGCTCATCGTCGAGCTGCTCGAGGATGTGCACCTGCTCGTCTTCGGGCATCTCTTCCAGCGCGTCGGCCAGGCGGTCGTCGGGAAGCTCCTCGGCCACTTCGATCAGGCGATCCTCGGGGAGATCGAGGAGGGTGTTGGCGAGGTCGGCGGGCTTGAGCTCGGAGAAGCTCGCCACCAGCTGCTCGGCCGATTGCGCTTCGCCCGGCTCCTGGTCTTCGCGCACCTGCGACCAGGTGGCGAAGGTCGTCGCGCCCTTCGAGAAGGGCGATCCTCCCGTCTTGGGTCGCCGCAGGAACAGCTGGCCGATGTCCCAGTCCCCGAGGCGGCTGCGCTCGATGGCGACGTCCTCGATGACGGCGGTGCCCGATCCGTCGCGCAGGAAGACGCGACGACCGACGAGCTCGGCCATGACCCGCACCTCGCCGCCGCGCTGCTGGAAGCGGCGCACGTTGATCAGGCCGGTGGTGATGACCTGGCCCGGACGGATCGAGGTGACACGGCCGATCGAGAGGAACACGTGACGCCGACCGGGGATCTCCACGATCAGCCCGACGACCCGGGGCGGGTCATCGGCACGGAAGATGACGACCACGTCGCGCACCTTGCCCAGCCGGTCGCCCGCGGGGTCGAAGACGGCGCAGCCGGTCAGGCGGGCGATGAATACCCTCTGCGTGCTCACGATTCCAGCGTAGACCGGCGTCGTGGGAGGATGGAGGAATGAGCATGATCGGCGGACGCGGCTCCCAGGCCACCGGAGAGGTGGGTCCCACGGTCGCGTCGTTCCCGACGTACGAGGCCGCGCAGAAGGCGGTGTCGGAGCTGATCTCCGGGGAGATCCCGGCTCGTGAGATCGCGATCGTCGGCACGGGACTGCGCTCGGTCGAGCGGGTGACCGGCCGTCTCGGGTACGCGTCGGCCGCTCGGTCGGGAGCGATCAACGGGCTGCTCCTGGGGCTGTTGTTCAGCGCCGTGGTCGTACTCGGATCTCCGACGGTTCCCATCCAGGTCTTCGTCGGCGTGCTGTTCGTCGGCATCGCGATCGGGATGCTCTTCAGCATCGTGACCTACTCCCTCGTGCGGCGTCGGCGCGACTACGCCTCGGTGATGGCCGTCGTCGCGGACACCTACGAGGTGACCGTCACGGCCAACAGCCTTCATCGTGCCCGACAGGTGCTGGGCCCCCGGGCGAACGGGCCCGCCGGGACCGACCCCGCCGTGCCCGGCCCTCCTGCACATCCTTCCGACCCGCCGGCTCGCCCGTCGTCCACCGACGCGCCCGACCGGCCGGTCGCGCCGCCGCAGTACGGCGAGCGCGTCGACCCGGATGCGCCGCGCCGCACCGAGGACGACGCCCCCGGCTCGTGAGCGTCAACACCGTCGAGGTGGAGCTTCCCGCGGGCACGGTGCCGGTGAGTGCCGCCACCGCGGTCCCGGCCGAGCCGTGGGCGGTCCTGGCGGTGGCGCACGGTGCCGGCTCGCGGTTCGATCATCCCGGCGTGACCGGCTTCACCGACGCGCTGAACGCGTGCGGCGTCGCGACGGTGCGCTTCAACTTCCCGTACGCCGAGGCTGGTCGGCGCATGCCGGGCCCACCCGCGCACGCGATGACGGCATGGGAGGCGGTCGCCACGAAGGTGACGTCGGAGTTCCCGCATCTGCCGTTCTTCGCCGCGGGGCGCTCCTATGGCGGCCGGATGGCGTCGATGGCCGCCGCAGAAGGCCTCCTGCGCCCCCGGGGATTGATCTATCTCGGCTACCCGCTGCATCCGCCGGGCAAGCCGGAGAAGCCGCGTACGGAGCATCTTCCCGCGATCGTCGTGCCGCAGCTGTTCCTCTCGGGAACGCGCGACGCCTTCGTGCAGCCGCTCGAGCAGCTCGACGAGGCGGTCGCGGCGTGCCGGGACGCCACTCTCGTGACGATCGACGGGGCCGGGCACGGCTTCGAGGTCGCGGGGCGACGTCGATCAGCCGACGAGGCGGCCGCGCACCTCGCGCCGATCGTCGTGGACTGGATGCGCGCCCGGGTTTGAGCGGCTGGTCACCGCCCGGCGGCGTACCCCTGCATGCCGCGGGCGTTCGCGGCTGCCCACAGCACGCCGTCGTCATTCCGTCCCACCGCGGAGACCCTGCCGAGCGCCCACGCGCCCGCGCGCGTGATCCGATGCCCGCGCGCGGCGAGGGCGTCGATCACGTCGTCGCCCAGCCGGTCTTCCACGACCGCGCCCGCCGGGGTCCAGGTGCGCGGCCAGAACGAGTCGGCGAGGGCCGTGGTGTGCAGTGCGGGCGCGTCGATCGCAGCCTGCGGGGAGAAGCCGCCGACGAGGATGCGCAGCAGAGTGAGCAGCTGCCACTGGTCCTGCTGGTCGCCGCCGGGCGATCCGAGCGCCATCCGAGGGCGGCCGTCGCGCAGCACGAGCGTCGGGGTGAGCGTGGTGCGGGGGCGCCGTCCCGGCCGCAGAGCGGACGGTCGCCCCGGCTCGAGCCACGTCATCTGCAGTCGGGTCCCGAGGCAGAAGCCGAGCTCGGGGATCGTCGGCGATGACTGCAGCCAGCCGCCCGACGGCGTCGCGGCGACGACGTTGCCCCACCGGTCGATGACATCGATGTGGCAGGTGTCGCCCCGCGTGTGCCCGGTCCGGTCGACGGTCGGCTCCCCGGTGCCCGCAGCCGCGGCGGGCGAGCCGGTGCGCAGCGGCGGAACGAACGGCGTCGCGCCGCCGGGGGATCCGGGTCGGAAGTCCGCGGCGGCGGTGGGTCCGATGAGGTCGCGACGCGCCGCGAGATAGTCGGCCGACAGGAGCGCCTCGAGGTCGACCTCGTCATCGCCGAACCAGGCGTCGCGGTCGGCGTAGGCCAGCTTCTGCGCCTCGAGGATGTGGTGGGCGCCCGCCTCCTGCGACGGATCGAGCAGATCGTCGGCGAGCGGCTCGAGCATCCCGAGCACCGCCAGCAGCGCGGGCCCCTGCGTCCACGCGCCGGCCTTGACGATCTCGTGGCCGCGGAAGGTCGCGCTGACCGGCTCCTCGTACCGGGCATCGAATCCCGCGATGTCCTCGGCGGTGAGGACGCCGGCATGGTCCCGGCCGTCGGAGTGACGGTGCGGCGTCGCCGCGAAAGCCGACGCCGCGCGGGCGACCTCGCCCGTCTTCCACTCCCGTCGAGCGGCGTCGACCCGCGCGGCGCGGCCCACGGGGCCGTCGTCGCGCACCGGGCACGTTGCCTGCACGAGGCTCTCCAGGACCTCCGCGTACGCGGCGTTGCGGATCAGCTCGCCCGCCCGCGGAGCCGCTCCGCCGGGCAGCCACTGCGCCGCCGAGGTCGGCCACGCCTCCCGGAACAGGCCCTCGACGCGGGCGATCGTGGCCGCCGCGCCCGCCACCAGCGGATGGCCATCGCGCGCGTAGCCGATGGCGTACGCGAGAACGTCGCGCAGCTCCCACGTGCCGTGGTCGCGCAGCAGGAGCAGCCACGCGTCCACGGCGCCGGGCACCGCGGCGGCGAGGGCGCCTGCCCCGGGCACGAGATCGAGACCCTCGGCCCGCAGATGCGCGATCGAGGCGCCGGCCGGCGCCGGGCCCTGGCCCATGAGCACGCGCGGCTGCTCGCCGGCGGGTTGGATGAGGCCGACGAGGTCACCACCCGGACCGTTCAGATGCGGTTCCACGACGTGCAGCACGAAAGCGCCCGCGACGGCCGCGTCGAAGGCGTTGCCACCGCGCTCGAGCACCGCCTGAGCGGTCGCGGTCGCCGTCCAGTGGGTCGAAGCCGACATGCCGAAGGTGCCGGTCAGCGTCGGCCGCGTCGTGAAGGCGGGCTCTTCGGTGTAGCTCACGGCGTCAGGATGTCGCCCGCGCGATCCAGGCCTCGACCTCGTCGGCGGTGCGGGGGATCGCCGCAGAGAGGTTCTCCACGCCGTCCTCGGTCACCAGCACGTCGTCCTCGATGCGCACACCGATGCCGCGGTATTCCTCCGGCACCGTCAGGTCGTCGATCTGGAAGTACAGTCCGGGCTCGATCGTGAACACCATGCCCGGCTCGAGCAGTCCGTCGTAGTACATCTCGCGGCGGGCCTGTGCGCAGTCGTGCACGTCGATGCCGAGGTGGTGACTCGTGCCGTGCACCATGTAGCGGCGGTGCTGCCCGCCGCGGTCGGCGTCGAGGGCCTCCTCCGCCGTCACCGGCAGGAGCCCCCACTCGGCGACCCGGGCGGCGATCACCTCCATGGCGGCCGCGTGGACGTCGCGGAACCTCACCCCGGGCCGGGCGACGGCGAACGCGGCGTCCGCCGCCTCGCGCACCGTCTCGTAGACACGCCGCTGGACGTCGGTGAAGGAGCCGGAGACCGGGAGCGTGCGGGTGATGTCGGCGGTGTAGAGACTGTCGACCTCGACGCCGGCGTCGACGAGGATGAGATCCCCCGGCGCGACCGCCCCGTCGTTGCGCGTCCAGTGCAGGTAGCACGCGTGCGGCCCCGAGGCGGCGATGGTGTCGTAGCCCTCACCGTTGCCGTCGCTGCGGGCGCGCAGGTGGAAGACGCCCTCCACGACGCGCTCGCCGCGAGGATGGGCGACGGCACGGTCGAGATGGCGCACGATGTCGTCGAAGCCGCGAGCGGTCGCATCCACCGCGAGGCGCATCTGGGCGATCTCGTAGTCGTCCTTGATCAATCGAAGCTCGGAGACGGCACGCGTGAGGTCCTCATCCTCGCCGACGACGAGGTCGTCCTCGGCGCGGGCGAAGTCGTCGATGTGCGCGGTCGCGATGCCGAGGTCGACGGCGACGCCCTCCCGCGCGGGACGGGGGCCGATCCAGAACTCCCCGATCGACGCGTCGGCGTAGAACTCAGCGGTGGTGCGGTCGGCGCGCTCGCGGAAGTACAGCGTCGCCGTGTGACCGTCCGCGACCGGGTCGAGCACGAGAACGGAGTCCGGCTCGGAGTCGGAGGCCCAGCCGGTCAGGTGGGCGAATGCCGAGTGGGCGCGGAAGAGGTAGTCGGTGTCGTTGCTCCGCTGCTTCAGCGAGCCCGCGGGGATCACCAGCCTTCTTCCGGGGAACGACGAAGACAGCTTCTTGCGTCGGGCTGCCGCGAAGGGGGCCTGGTCACGCTGCGGCGGTGCGGAATCCGGGCGCGGGGCCCACCCGGTGGAGATGGTGTCGAGGAAGCCCTGCGGAAAGGGCTGCCGACGATTGGTGCCGCTGTCGTGCGTGGTCTCCGCCGTCTCGGTCGCCGCGATCGTGTCGCTGTCGCCAGTGCTCATCTGTTCAGTCTCGCACTTGTGAGCCCGGGCGTCACCGGGCCGATCATCGGGGCTCGTACTGCACCACGAGAGGTCGGTGGTCGCTGCCCGAGCCGTCGGTCGACTGCAGCACGAGCGACCCGGTCGCCACCCATGACGGCGATGCGAGGATGTGGTCGATGGGTGCGCCCACGTGGGAGGGCAGCTGGGAAGGCCACGTGCCGACGGCGCCGTTGCCGGTCTCCGAGGCCGCGTCCAGGCATCGACCCAGCGTGCCGCCGTAGATTCCGTAGGCGGCAAGATGGTCGACCGTGGCGTTGAAGTCACCCGCCATGATGACGTTGTCCTCGGCGCACTGGTCGGCGAGCCACTGCAGGTCGCTGCGCCACTGCGCCATGTCGTCGACGCGCGGGGCGACCGCGTGGGCCGCGACGACGGTCGGACCGTCGCCGGAGGTCGGCATCACGACCGCGCTCGGGACGGTCGAGGTGTTGCTCGAGCCGTCCTGCGAGGATTCGATGACGGCGTAGTCCCCGAGGTCGGGGGAGATGAGGATCGTCGTCGAGAGGGCATCCCATCCGGCGTCCTGGCTGCCGAACGTGGCGTGGTGCACCCACATGGGGCGCCCGTAGTCCCGCATCGCGATCGCGACCTGCTCACCTGTCTCCGCGCTCGTCTCGGGCAGGGTGACGATGTCGGCCTGCATCGCCACGGCGATCTCGGCTATCGACGCCGCCGACGTGTTCCCGCTCCCGGCGGTGTTCCAGGTCATCACCCGGATGCTCTCCTCGGTCGACGCGGGGAGAGCCTCGGTGCCCCACCCGCGCCCGTACAGGATCGCGCCGTTGCCGGCCGCGGCCAGCAGGCACACGATCGCGAGGGTCGTGGCGAACGCCCGGAGCGGTCGGATCAGCGCGACCAGCAGCGCCAGCAGGGCGAGCACCACGAAGGCGGCTGCGACGAGGCCTCGGAAGGAGACGATCTGCGCGATGGGGAATCGGTCCTGGACGCGGAACACGTCGGGTACCGTCACGATCGCCGCCGCGAGCGCGAACGCCGCAGCGGCGACGAACCCGAACACGCGCAACACGACACGAACCCTATTCGCGCAGACTGAAAGAAGCGTCAAGGTCGGCACGGTGCGCCCTGGATCGCCCTTCCGTCCGGGCATCGGACGCCAGGGCGCTGGCGGACGCTACCCTCGGAAGAATGCAGCGGTCGGGTCGATGTGAGGGGCCGGGCGATCTGCATCTGCACTCGACGCACTCCGACGGGACCGAGCCGCCCGCGCAGGTCATGGCCGCAGCCCACGCGCACGGCATGCGCACCGTGGCGCTCACCGATCACGACACGACCTCCGGGTGGGCGGAGGCGGCAGACGCCGCGACGTCGCTGGGCATGACGTTCGTGCCCGGCATGGAGATGTCCTCGCAGCACGAGTGGCGCAGCATCCACGTGCTCGCCTACCTGTTCGACCCGGACGAGCCGCGCCTGCGCGCGATGACCGACCGCGTGCGTCGCTCGCGGCTGCAGCGAGCTCGGATCATGGCCGACCGCATCGCGCGCGACTACGACATCACGTGGGAGGACATCGTCGCCCAGACGAGCACCGGCGCGACCGTCGGACGCCCGCACATCGCCGACGCCCTCATCGCCCGCGGCGTCGTCGCCGACCGCGGCGAGGCGTTCTCGACGATCCTCGCAACGGGCGGCGACTACTATGTGTCGCTGTTCTCGCCCGACCCGGTCGAGGCGGTCGAGCTCATCGTGGGCGCCGGGGGAGTGGCGATCATCGCGCATCCGGCCGGCCGGGCCGGGATCCCGCCCAAGCGCCTGCTGACACGCATGCTGGATGCGGGACTTGCCGGCTTCGAGCTCGGTCACCGCGAGAACCTCCCGGCCGCGGTGGCGACACTGCGCGCGCTCGCCGACGAGCGGGATCTGATCGTCACCGGATCCAGCGACTACCACGGGCTCGGAAAACCCAATCAGCCGGGAGAGCACACCACGAGCGAGGCGATGCTCGAGCGACTGATCGACCGCGGGACGGGCTGCGCGCCGGTCTTACCGTGAGCGGTGATGCCGCTCAGGCGGTGCCGGCCGCGCCCTCGCGCGGGCCGCGCGGTCCTCGCCGGCGACGGCGGCGCGGCGCGGGGCGTCCGTCGTGGTGCTCCTTGCCCTGACCGTCGTGCGTGCCGGCCCCGTCGCTCGCGCGGTCGGATGCGTCCGCGCCGCGCGCGGCTTCGCCCTCAGCCGGGCGGGGTCCGCCGTCGGATCCGGTGCTGCGGCGGCGGCGACGGCGTCGCGGCGACCCGTCGCCGCCGTCACCGGCTTCGCGCCGGGGTCCGTCGGCCTTCTGGGCCTTCGGAGCGGTCGCCATGCGCCCCTTCGTGCCCGCCGGGATGTCGAGGTCCGTGTACAGGTGCGGGCTCGACGAGTAGGTCTCGGTCGGCTCGGGCTGGCCGAACTCCAGCGCTCGGTTGATGAGCGCCCACTTGTGCAGGTCGTCCCAGTCGACGAAGGTCACCGCGATGCCCGTGCGCCCGGCCCGGCCGGTGCGGCCCGCGCGGTGCAGGTAGGTCTTCTCGTCGTCGGGGATGGTGTGGTTGATCACGTGTGTGACGTCGTTGACGTCGATGCCGCGCGCAGCGACGTCGGTGGCGATCAGGACATCCTTCTTGCCCGCCTTGAACGAGGCCATCGAGCGTTCCCGCGCCTCCTGGCTCATGTCGCCGTGTACAGCGGCGGCGTTGAAGCCCCGGTCGCCCAGTTCGTCGACGAGCTTCTGCGCGGCCCGCTTGGTGCGCGTGAAGATCACCGTCTTGCCGCGGCCTTCGGCCTGCAGGATGCGCGCGATGACCTCGTCCTTGTCGAGCGAGTGGGCGCGGTAGACGAGATGGCGGATGTTCGCCTGGGTGAGACCCTCGTCGGGGTCGTTCGCCCGCATGTGGATCGGGTTGGACATGAAACGCCGGGCGAGGGTGACGATCGGCCCCGGCATGGTCGCGGAGAACAGCTGCGTGTGGCGCACGGCCGGCACCTTCTGGAAGATCTTCTCGATGTCGGCGAGGAAGCCGAGGTCGAGCATCTTGTCGGCCTCGTCCAGCACGACCTCGGTGGCGTTGGAGAGATCGAGCAGACGCTGATTGTTGAGGTCGATCAGGCGTCCGGGCGTGCCGACGACGATCTGTGCTCCGGCCTTCAGCTGGTCGATCTGACCCTCGTAGGCCTTGCCGCCGTAGATCGCCACCACCGAGGTGGAGCGGTTCGAGGTCAGCATGTCCATGTCTTCGTAGACCTGCACCGCGAGCTCACGCGTGGGCACGACGATGAGCGCCTTCACCCCCGGCTCGGGGTTTTGGCCCAGGCGCTGGACGACGGGGATGCCGAACCCGAACGTCTTGCCGGTGCCGGTCTTGGCCTGCCCGATGATGTCCTGCCCCGGCAGGCCCAGCGGGATCGTCTGCTCCTGGATGGGGAACGCGTCGACGATTCCTCGTGCGGCGAGGGCGTCGACGATGTCCTGGTCGACGCCGAGTTCGGCGAAGGTGGTCACGGTGTGGGAACCCGTCCGGCAGTGAGACGCTGCCTGTGGTCGGCCCCGGGCGCATCCGTGGCGCACGCTGGGGCGAAAGTGTGTCCACGCCCTTCTCTCAACCACGGGCGCGGTGCCCCGATCCGACGCCGGGGACCGAACCAGGATAGCCGAGGGCGCCGCGCGCGCCGCGCGGCGGGCCGCGCGGACCCGCGTGGCGGCCTAAGGTGGAGGCCGTGGTGACCTGGTTCTGGCAGCGGCGTCCGCAGGGGCGCCTGCTTCAGCTTCGCTCCCGCGGCGAGCTCGGCGACGCGATGCGGGTGGACTTCGAGGAACTCGCCCCGGAGATCGCCACCTACCTCGGCCAGGCCGCCTATCTTCAGCTGGGGTTCTTCGAGACGCTGAGCGAGCTCATCCAGACCACGCCGGAGCTCGCGCAGAAGGAGGCCGTGTCGCGCGCCGCGGGTGCCGCGCTGACCAAGCACGAGGAGCTGGTGGCGCTCATCCGCGATCGCGGTGAGGACCCCACCAATCTGATGCTGCCGTTCCGCGAGCCGCTCGATGCCTTCCGGCGGGCGACGCACGGTCGACGGCCGCAGGAGACGATGCTCTCCGTGCACATCACCGCGGGGCTGCTCGATGACTTCTACCTCGCCCTCTCGGCCAGCTACGGCGAGGCCGGCCGCCGCGTGGCTCGTGTGCTTCGCGCCGACAACGACCGCCAGGCGATCGTCGACATCGTCGTCGAGACGATCGCCAGCGACCCCGAGTGGAAGGCGCTCCTTGCCATGTGGGGGAGACGCCTGGTGGGCGACACCCTCCTGATCGCCCGATCGGCTCTCCGCCCGACCGCGCTCGACGCCGACGACGAGGAGAAGGTCGAGCCGGTCTTCACCGAGCTCATGGCAGCTCATTCACGACGCATGGACGCGATGGGCCTGGCTGCCTGAGGGCCCGGCCGGGTGTTCCGGCTACGACCGTCAGTCGATTCCGAGCGCTGCCCTCTCGCGGGCATCGTGCGTCAGGCGAACCCTCGCCAGCAGAAGCGCCGCCGGCCAGCACACCACCGCCGGCACGACGAACGCCGACAGCCACGGCCACAGCGAGTCGATGCCGATGCCGGCCCACGTCAGGGCGAGCCACGCCACCCCGGCGGCGATGGTGCCGAGAACCGGGATGACCGCCGCCCCGCGCGTCTGGCGATGGGGCACCTGGAGGTGAGCGGCGATCCCGATCGCCGCGCCGATGATGAGGGCGATGAGGATCTGCATCGATCAGGCGACGAAGCCGACGCGGCGGGATTCCTCACTGCCGAGCTCGACGTAGGCGAGCGCCGCGGTGGGCACCAGGTAGGAGTTGCCCTTCGCGTCGGCGAACTCGATGTGCGCGGCGCCGGAGTCCAGAGCCGTCGCGACGGAGCTCTTCACGTCGGCGGCCGACTCGTTCGTGTCGAAGTTCAGCTCACGTCCGGTGTTCGCGATGCCGATGCGGATCTCCACGTCACATACCTCCTGGCGACTCGGGCCGGTACGGCCCGCACCCGCGGGGTTCTGCGGGTGCACGGCCAGCCTACGGCACCCGCACGCCCGGCTCCCGGGCCTCGCGCACGCTCTGGGCGAACGCGCGCGGGCCGGGACCGGGATGTCGGCGGCGGCGGCTAGCGTCGTGGCGTGATGACTTCCGTCGCGAGCGCCTTCCCCGCGTCCGCCGCCGACGCCGCGTCCGGCCCAGGGGTGCGCGCGGAGAACCTCGACGATGCGCAGCGCGCGGTCGTGGCGTCGGCGATCGGGGCATCCGGAGTCGTCGTCGGCGCACCGGGCACGGGCAAGACCACCGCCGTCGTCGCCCGCGTCGTGGCGCTCGTCGAACGCGGGGTCGACCCGGACGAGATCGTCGTGCTCACGCCCTCCCGGCAGACCGCGACGGCGTTGCGGGACCGCCTCGCCGTCGCGGTCGGCACGGCGACGTCGGGGCCGCTCGCGCGGTCGGTGGCCTCCTTCGCGTTCGCGATCGTGCGATCGTGCGCCGTCGCGGCGGGCGCCGAGCCGCCCCAGCTCCTCACCGGCGGCGACGAGGACCAGATCATCCACGACATGCTCGACGGCGACGCAGAGGACGAAGCGCTGCCGGGGGCGGTGAGCCGATGGCCGTCCTGGCTCGGGGCCGGCATCCGTGACACCACGGGTTTCCGATCCGAGGTGCGCGCCTTCCTCGCCGAATGCGCGACGCTCGGGCTGGACCCTGTGCGGCTGGACGCTCTCGCAGCCGACCACGACGTCGCGGAGTGGCGCGCGATGGCGTCGTTCCAGCGCGAGTACGTGCGCGTGCGCGCCGGGATGCGCGGCGCCCATCGCGATGCCGCGGGCCTGGTCCGCGAGGCGGTCAGCCTGGTCGCAGCGGGAGCGGCGGGGGTGGAATCGATCGCGCGCATCCGTCATCTGCTCGTGGACGACGCCCAGGAGATGACGGCCGGGGCCGTCGAGCTCCTCGACGCCTGCCGTGCGCGCGGCATGAGCGTGCTCGCGTTCGGTGACCCCGATGTCGGTTCCGGAGCGTTCCGCGGCGCGACGCCGCAGAACTTCGCCCGCCTGGCGCGCGTCCTCGGGTCGGTCGCTGTGCTCGGCGCCGCGCATCGCGGCACAGCGCACTCGACCGACGTCGTTCGCCGGGTCACCCAGCGGATCGGAGCCGCGGGGGTCGTCGCGCACCGATCCGCGCCGGGGGATACCGTGCCCGACGGATCTGTGCGCGCCGTGACGGTCCGCTCCGCCGCCGAGGAGTACGACGTCATCGCCCGGATGCTGCGGGAGCGACACGTGCACGACGGCGTTCCGTGGCGCGAGCTCGCCGTGATCGCCCACGACACCCGTCAGGTGACCGGTCTGCAGGCCGAACTGTCTGCGCGTGACGTGCCCGCCCTCTCGCCCGGTTCCGCCCAGGCCCTCGGACAGATCGCACCCGTGCGCGATCTGCTGCGCCTGATCGAGATGGCCGCCGCCGACCGGTGGAGCGCGGATGAAGTCACGGACGCGCTCCTCGGCGTGACCGGGCGACTCGACCCGATCGAGCTGCGCCGGCTGCGGTCCGCCCTCCGGCACGCCGAGGTGGCCGCCGGCGGCGAGCGTGCGGGTCGGGAGCTCCTGCTGGCCGCGATGCGCAGCCCCGTCGAGTTCGACATCATCGATGCGCGCGAGGCGCGACGCGCCGCCGCCCTCGCGCGGACCCTGGCTCATCTCCGCGTCGAGCTGGAGCGGGGTGCGAGCGCCCACGAGCTGCTGTGGGCGGCGTGGGAGCGGTCCGGCCTGCAGAAGCCGTGGGCGCGGACCGCAGCGGGTCACGGTCCGATCGCGGATCAGGCCGGGCGGGACCTCGACGCCGTCGTCGCGCTCTTCCAGGCGGCGAAGCGGTTCGGTGAGCGCTCCGTCGATGCCGACCCGCGTGTCTTCGTGCGCAGTGTGCTCGATGCGCGTGTCGCCGAGGACCGACTCGATCCGCCTCCGCACGACGACGTCGTGCGCGTGCTCACTCCGGCGGCATCGCTCGGGCTCGAGTTCGACACCGTCGTCGTCGCCGGCGTTCAGGAGGGGGTGTGGCCGAACACCCGCCTGCGCGGAGGACTGCTGCACACCTGGCGCCTGGCCGACGCTCTCTCGCGCGATGACGAGCATGCCCCGTCGACCCTGGACCGACGTCGCGCCGCGATGCACGACGAGCTGCGGCTGCTGGTGCGGGCGCTCAGCCGCTCCCGGGCGCGCACCGTCGTGACCGCGGTGGACGACGACGACACCGGCCCGAGCGTTTTCTTCGAGTTCCTCCCGCCCGCCGAGTCGGTCGCCGTCGAGCATCCGCTGTCGCTGCGCGGCCTCGTCGCCGCCCATCGGCGCACGCTCACGACGACGCGCGCGATCCTCGACCCCGGCGCGGCGGCGGCCGCTCGCGCGCACGCGGCCGCACAGCTGGCCCTGCTCTCCGACGCGGAGGTGCCCGGGGCGGACCCGACGCACTGGTACGGCGTTGCCGGACCGACCTCCACCGGCCCGCTGCGCGACCTCGAGCGCGAGCACATCCGCGTGTCCCCCTCACGCCTCCACGCGCTGGAGGAGTGCGAGCTCAACTGGGTGATCGCCGACCTCGGTGGAGACCCGGGCGGCGTCACGGCGGGGCTCGGCACGATCGTCCACGCGGCGCTCGAGCATGCCGTCGAGACGTCGGAAGAGGCGCTGTGGGCCGTCGTCGAGGCGCGCTGGGGCGAGCTCGCCTTCGAAGCCGGCTGGCGTGAGCGCGCCGAGAAGGCGCGTGCGCGCGACCTCATCCGGCGCCTGCACGCCTATCTGCGCCGCTTCGACGGCGACGGGGGTCGCCTGATCGGCGCGGAACCGCACTTCGAGGTCCCCCTCGCCGTCGTCGGTGCCGAGGACGCACCTCACGGCATCGTGCTCTCGGGATACATCGACCGCGTCGAGCTCACGCCGGAGGGCACTGTCGTGATCGTCGACCTCAAGACCGGGAAGCGGGAACCGCAGACGGACGCGAAGGTGGCCGACAACCCGCAGCTGGCCGCGTACCAGCTCGCGTTCGAGTCCGGTGCCATTCCCGAGGCGGTGGGGCATCCCCCGGGCGGCGCGCAGCTGCTCGTGCTGCGACCCACGTCGAAGGCGGACTACGTCACGCCACGCCAGCCGCCGTTCGACGAGGAACGCCGCGCGGCGTTCCACGCCCGCATCCAGGAGGCCGTCGCCGTCATGCGGGCGACGTCCTTCGCCGCACCCTACGAGGAGCACTGCCGCGACGAGCACGCCTACGGGCTGTGCCGCATCCACACCATCGGGGCGGTGAGCGCGTCGTGACCGTTCCCGCCGTCGTCCTCGCCGCGGCGCTCGGTCAGTACCCTCCGACGCCGGAGCAGACCGCCGTCATCGAAGCCCCGCTCGCTCCGGCGCTCGTGGTCGCGGGAGCCGGGAGCGGCAAGACCGAGACGATGTCGGGACGGGTGGTGTGGCTCGTCGCAAATCGACTCGTGCGCCGGGACGAGGTACTCGGTCTCACCTTCACGCGCAAGGCCGCCGGTGAACTCGCCGACCGCATCCAGAGGCGGCTGGCGCGGCTGGCCGAGTTCGACGCGCGAGGTCTGCTGCCGCACCTCGAGCGCCTTCACGCCGAGGGGCGGCTCGAGGTGTTCGCACGCATCGAGCGCGCGGGGGGTCCGGCCCTCGCGCGACGTGCGGCGATGGAGGAGCTCGCCGTCGCCGTCGGCGCCACGCCGCGCGCGGCCGGAGAGCTCGACGACGAGTTGCTGCACCGGCCGACCGTGTCGACGTACAACGCGTTCGCCGACCAGATCGTGCGCGAACACGCCGTGCGTATCGGCCGCGACGCCGAAGCCGCGGTGCTGAGCGAGTCGGCGGCGTGGCTGCTCATGCGGCGCGTCGTCTTCGCGTCCGACGATGAGCGCCTCGAGGAGCGGGGCGAGGCGGTGCGATCCATCGTCGATGCGGCGCTGCGCATCGCACGCGACGCGGTGGACAATCTCGTCGACCCCGAGGAGCTCGCGGCGTTCCCCGAGCGCTTCTCGGGTGTGCTCGAGCGGCCCTCCACCACCAAGCGCACCGTCGTCTACAGAGACGTCGAGGTCGCCGAGAACAACGTGCGCGCGCTGACGCTGCTGTCCGACCTCGCGCGCGAGTACGCGGCGCAGAAGCGACGCCTCGGCGTCATCGACTTCTCCGATCAGGTCGCCGGCGCCCTCCAGGTGGTCGCGGCGCATCCGCCGGCGGCCGACGAACTGCGCGACCGCTATCGGGTCGTGCTGCTGGATGAGTACCAGGACACCTCCGTCGCCCAGACCGATCTGCTTGCGTCTCTGTTCGCCGGAACGGCGGTGATGGCCGTCGGGGATCCGCATCAGGCGATCTACGGCTGGCGGGGGGCGAGTGCCGGCAACCTCGGCGGATTCGTCGACGCATTCGCTTCGGAGCAGACCTGCGCGCGCTTCGCGCTCCTGACGAGCTGGCGAAACGGCATCGGCGTCCTCGACGCCGCGAACGCGGTGCTCGCGCCGCTCGCCACCTCCTCGCCGGTCGCCGTCGCCGAGCTCCGGCCGCGACCGGATGCACCGGCCGGGGAGGTCGAGATCGGCTTCGACGACGCGCTGGACGCCGAGACCGATCGGGTGGCACGGTGGTTCACCCGGGTCCGCGCGGAGCGTTCCGCGCGAGGACGTGCGACCACCGGTGCGATCCTGTTCCGATCCAAGAAGCACATGGTGCGCTTCGGCGACGCCCTCGCGCGGCACGGCATCCCGCATCGCATCCTGGGCCTCGGCGGCCTGCTGTCGACCCCCGAGGTCGTCGATGTCGTGAGCGCACTCCGGGTGATCAGCGACCCGTCGGCGGGCTCGGCCCTCATCCGACTCCTGGCCGGTCCGCGCTGGAGCATCGGGCTGCCGGACCTGCGCGAGCTGTCGGCGCTGTCTCGACGTATCGCGTCGCACGACGAGGCGCTGCGGCCCCTTCCGGCAGAGGTCGTGGCGACGATCCGCGGAAGCGCCGCGGACGATGCCGGGTCGTTGTCGGACGCTCTCGACTTCGTCGTGCGCCACGGCCCAGACCACGGCTGGCTCTCGGGGTTCACCCGCGAAGCGGTGACGCGCCTCACCGAGGCGGGCGCGGTCTTCGCGGGACTCCGTCGTGCCGTCGGCATGCCCCTACCCGAGCTCGTGCGCCTCATCGAGAGCGAGCTGCGCCTGGACATCGAGCTCGCCGCCAACGAGTCTCGCGGACCCGCGCGCATCGCCTCGGCCCAGCTGCGCGCATTCGTCGACGAGCTGCACGCCTTCCTCGCCGCCGACGAGACCGGTTCGATCGCGAGCCTCCTCGCGTGGCTCGATCACGCCGAGCAGCTCGACGAGTTCGCGCCGCGCACCGAGCCGCCCGAGGACGACGTCGTGCAGCTGCTCACGATCCACGGGTCCAAGGGGCTGGAATGGGACGCCGTGGCCGTGGTGCGGCTCGTGAAGGACGAACTGCCCAGCGCCCCGCGCGACACGAAGGGCTGGCTCGGCTTCGGCGTGCTCCCTTACGCTTTCCGCGGCGACGCCGCCTGGCTTCCGGACTTCCGGTGGCGCGCGGACCTCGCCGAGACCCAGCAGGACCTCAAGACGAATCTCGACGCCTTCGTGGCCGAGAACCGTGCCCGTCAATTCGACGAGGACCGGCGGCTCGCCTACGTCGCGATCACACGCGCGCGGGATCACCTGCTCCTGACCGGCTCGACGTGGTCCGGCACCAAGCGTCCTCGCGAACGGAGCGTCTTCCTCGAAGAGGTCGCTCGCGCGATCGGCACGGAGCTCCCCGCGGACGAGGTCGGCGAGAACCCGTATCTCGGCGAACGACGCGTGCTGCACTGGCCTCTCGATCCGCTCGGGGAGCGACGCGAGCTGGTCCTGTCCGCCGCGGGCGCGGTCGGTGACGCGATCAGCGCGCCGCGCACCCGGCCCGACGACGATCTGGCCCTGCTCCTGGCCGAACGCGAAGCTCGCGCGCGACCCCGTTCGGGCGGTGCGCCCACGCGCATCGCGGCATCCCGCTACAAGGACTTCGTGTCGGACTACGACGGCACCGTCGCGCGGCTGTCACGGCCGTTGCCGGAACGACCGTACCGGCAGACCCGGCTCGGGACGCTGTTTCACGCGTGGGTCGAGCACCGGTCGGGCCTCGTGGGCGCGGGAGGATCCCTCGACGACGCCCTGTGGGAGTCGGACGACGAGTCGGCCGACGCTCCGGCTGCCGGCGACGCCGATGCGGATGCGCTCGGCGCGCTGCGGCGCACGTTCGAGCGCAGCGAGTGGGCACCGCTGCAGCCTCTCGAGGTCGAATCCGAGATCGACTTCACCATCGCCGACCTCGACGGCGCCACGCACGTGATCATCTGCAAGCTCGACGCGGTCTACCGCCGCGACGACCGCGACGGACGGATCGAGATCGTCGACTGGAAGACCGGCGCGCCGCCGCGGAACGACGCCGAACGCGCCGAGCGCATGCTGCAGCTGGAGCTCTACCGTCGGGCCTACCACCACAAGCACGGTGTTCCGCTCGCAGAGATCGACGTGGCGCTGTACTACGTCGCCGACGATCTCGTGCTGCGCGCCTGACCCGGCCGGAGGGGTGCTTCAGTCGGCGAGCCAGCGGCGGAGCGCGGCGTCGGATGCTCGCTGCGCTTCGGCCGCATCGTCGGGCTCTTCGGGGTCATCGGCGGTGCGGGTGGCGGCGCGGCGGGCCGTGTCGGACCCGGTGGCGGTGACCAGGGGTCGCGGCACGTCGCGCTCGGTGATCGGGGCGCGTGAGACGGGTGCAGGCAGGTCTTCGTCGGCCAGCGGCGCGGTCTCGGCGAAGGTGATATCCGACCAGATCGGCTCGGGAGCCTTCACCTCCGGCGCATCATCATCCACCGGCTGCTCATCGAGGAGGGGTCCGGTCGCCGATCGCGCCCGCTCGACGGCACCGGCCAGATCGGTCGTCGACTGAGCATCGTCATCCGAGAGCCACGTCGACAGCTCCTCGGGATCGTACGTGTCGGTGTGCATCGACGTGTCCACGCCCGCGGCGGGAGCCTCGGGCGTGCGGTCCAGGAGCGCCAGGGCCTCGTCGACGCTCGAGCCCGCCCGGGGCACCACATCGTCGTGCCCGACCCCCTCGGCGAGCGACTCCAGCAGTTCCACGGCGTCGTGGACGATGTCTTCGCGCCCCGATTCGTCGCCGTGGACGAGCCAGCGTGCGAATTCCAGCTCGGCGTACATGCGGGCACGCTCGCGCACCAGGCCGTCCGGTGCGCGTCCGCTCGCCGCGCCGTAGGCGTCGAGGACGTCGTCGGCGGCGTCGGGCGCCCCCGCGAGCCATTGCAGATCGACAGCCGGGTCTCCGACCTGGAGCCCCTGCCACTCCAGCAGACCCACGACGGCGGGTGCATCGTCCACCTCATCGAAGAGGAACGAGGCCGCGGTCGCTCCGCCGAGCGTCACCGCCGACTCGAAGCGCCAGAGCTGCTCCGACGACACCGCGCGGCGCCATCTCGCCAAGAGCGGAGCGGGGACCCGACGCGTCGCCTCAGCGCGATCGAGCAGGCGCGTGACGTCGTCTCGTACCTGCGAGGGGGTGCGCACCGGCAATCCCTCGGCGCGGACGATCGACGGGGGCAGGCCGTGCAGTGCGGCGAGGGCTTCACCCAGTGAGGTGGCCACACCGCGCCCGGCGGGGATGTGAGCGGCATCCACCCGGTACCCCTCGAGGAGGTCGACCACCAGCACGCGGTGCGCGTCGAGCGACGTCTCGCCCAGAAGCTCGGGCGCGCGGTACGGCAGCAGACTGCGCACGCCCGGCGTGAGCGCCCGCAGCGCCCGGGCCTCGGCGGCCAGGTCGGCCGAGCCTGCGGCGTCCACGGGCACGCGGACCACCACGCGTCGTCCGTCGTCGAGCTCGGCGACAGCCGCGTCGTACCGGCCGGCCGCTCCCTCGGTCAACGCTCCCACCGCGACCACGACGGCCTGCGGAAGAGCCGATGTCACCGTCGCGGCTAGAGTGAGAGGTGAGCGTGCCATGAGCCCAGGGTAGGTCGGTGACCCCCGCGCCCGGCCGCGCCACGCCCGGCTCCGCGACCAATGCAGGAAGGTCCTCGATGACGGCGCAATCGCATCCTCCCGTCGCCATCGGGCTGGCGGTCGACCGGTCGGCCGAGGAACGAACGCTCGACGGACTCATCGATGCGGCCGTGGCCGACAAGGACACGGTCGTGCTCGCGCTCGCTCGCGATGCGGCTCCGCTGGCCGCCCGCGACGCGCTGGCCTGGATGTCGCCCTGCGAGGTGCCCGCGCCCGATGAGTGGGCATTCCTCGGCCGTCGCCCCGACGGCCGTGCCGTGCTCGCCGCCGTCTACGTCGACGATGAGCCGCCGTTCGACGCTCCCGGCGGGTGGGGCGGGCTGCGGGTGGTGGGGGCCGACCTCGACCCCGCCGAGGCAAGCGTGTTCACCGAAGCGCTCAGCCTCGCCCGCTGGCTGCGCGATTCCCCCTTCTGCCCCGCGTGCGGTACGCGCACCGACGTGCGCATGTCCGGGTGGTCCCGACACTGCGCGTCCTGCGGGCGCGAGCACTTCCCCCGGACCGACCCCGCGGTGATCGTCGCGGTCACCCACCCGCACGATCCCGACCTGCTGCTGCTCGGCTCGAACGTGCTGTGGGGCGAGGACCGATTCTCCTGCTTCGCCGGTTTCAACGAGGCCGGGGAGTCCCTCGAGGACACCGTCGCGCGAGAGCTGTACGAAGAAGCGGGCGTCGCGTTGACGGATGTGCGCTACCGCGGGTCCCAGTCCTGGCCGTATCCCCGTTCGCTCATGGTCGGCTTCCTCGCCACGGCGGTCGACGCTCACGCGGTGCGCCCGGACGGCGAGGAGATCGTGGCGGTGCGGTGGTTCCACCGCGATGAGATCGGTGCCGCTCTGTCGGGCCGCGGCCCGGTGCAGCTCCCCGGGCCCGCTTCGATCTCGCGCCGCCTCATCGAAGGCTGGCACGGCGGGGTCGCGTGAGCGCGCTCGACGGACTGGACGACCGCCAGCGAGAAGCCGCACGCGCCCTGCGCGGGCCGGTCGCGGTGCTCGCGGGCGCGGGCACCGGCAAGACCCGGGTGATCACCCATCGCATTGCGCACGGCGTGGAGACGGGAGCTTTCACGCCGAATCGCGTGATGGCGGTCACCTTCACGGCGAAGGCAGCCGGCGAGATGCGCGGGCGGTTGCGGGCGCTCGGCGTCGGCGGGGTGAGCGCACGCACCTTCCATGCCGCGGCGCTGTCCCAGCTGAACTACTTCTGGCCCACGCTCGCCGGCGACAGCGCCCCGGCCATCGTCGACAACAAAGTGCGGCTGCTCGCGCATGCCGCCGACACGGTGGGGATGGACCCGGACACCGGGACGCTTCGTGACATCGCGTCGGCGATCGAGTGGCGCAAGGTCACGATGCGTTCGATCGAGGATTATGCGACGGCGCGTCCCGACGGCGTCGGGCGCTACGACATCTCGCGCATCGTCGATCTGCAGCGGGCCTACGAGAAGCTCAAGGACGAACGGCGCCAACTCGACTTCGAGGACGTGCTTCTGGCGTGCGCGGGCATGCTCGAGACCGAACCGGCGGTCGCGCATGCCGTGCACGAGCAGTACCGCCACTTCACCGTCGACGAGTTCCAGGACGTCTCACCTCTGCAGCATCGGCTGCTCGAGCTCTGGCTCGGCGACCGCCGGGATCTGTGCGTGGTGGGGGACGCCAGTCAGACGATCTACTCCTTCGCCGGCGCCGACGCGCGGTATCTCCTGGAATTCGCCCATCGGCACGCGGACGCGACGGTCGTGCGTCTCGAAACGAGCTATCGGTCGGATGCGGGCATCCTGCACGCGGCCAACGAGCTCATGCGCGGTCGCCCCGGCGCGCTCCGGCTGGAGCCCTCGCGCGTCCCCGCGTCCGACGGGGCGGCCCGGGAGCCGGAGGCGACCGCCTACGAGGACGAAGCGGCCGAAGCCCGTGGAATCGCCGCGGCCGTCGCGCGGCGATTGAGGTCCGGCGCCGATCCCGCCTCGATCGCCGTGCTCTACCGCGCGCACGCGCAGTCGGCGGAGATCTCCGCCGCGCTGTCGGATGCGGGGGTGCCCACCACGGTGCTCGGCGGGCGGCGATTCTTCGACATGCCGGAGGTGCGACAGGCGGTGCTCGCCCTCCGCGGGGCATCGGTCGCGCCGATCGACGGCGACTTCGTCGACGCGGTGCGCGACGTGCTGCGCTCCCTCGGGTTCACCGCCGAGGCGCCTCCGGCCGGCGGCGCCCTCCGCGACGCCTGGGAGGCACGGGCTGCTCTGCTGCGCCTGGCCGAGGAGGCCCCGGAGGGCACGACCCTGCGTGCGTTCACCGATGAGCTCACCACCCGTGCCAAGACGCAGGACGAACCCGCGCTGCGCACGGTCACGCTGGCGACACTCCATGCGGCGAAGGGCCTCGAGTGGGACCACGTGCACCTGGCCGGTCTGGCCGAGGGACAGCTGCCCATCTCGTACGCGCAGTCCTTCGAGCAGATCGACGAGGAGCGCCGACTCGCCTACGTCGGGATCACGCGGGCACGGCGAACGCTGTCGCTGTCCTGGGCGCGGGGGGTGCGAGATCGGGATCCGTCGCGGTTCCTGCAGGAGATCGGCATCCGCAGCGCTCGGCCGGCCGGTGCATCCGCCGGGCCGGCGACGCGTCGGGGCGCAGCGTCCACGAGACCGTCCCAGCGACCGGGGGATGCGGCGCCTCGGTGAGCAGCCGAGCCGCGAACAGGCCGGCCTCGCCGGCGATCGCCGGCGACGAGGGCGGCGGGGGAGAGCCGAGGAGCTGCGCCGCCACGGCCGGCCACCACGGCTCGCGCTCCGTTCGAACGGTCGCGACGCAGGTGAGGCATGCCGTCTTCCCCGGGAGGACGAGGGGGCCGACCTCGGCGCCGGAGCCGGTCGCCACGATCGGGAGGTGCCGGCGGTCATCCGCCATCAGCCGCGCCGTCACGCGCGGATCCAGCACGTGGGAGGCCACGACGATCAGGGGCGCGTGATCGTGGTCGACGATCCGAACGCCCGCGGCGACGAGACCGTCGTGGACGCCCGCGTAGACGCACGGGTCGACGGCTCCGCTCACGCGGAGCATCACCTGTTCGCCCGCCGGAGCGTCGTCGTCGCGCAGCGCCGGCGCGATCGCGGCGAGGAATTCCGCCGCTTCCGCTGCGGGTGCGCCCATGGCGCCCGCGACCCGGACGGCGTGTTCGGCGGGCAGTCCCTCCTCGAGCACGGCCAGCAGGCGGGTGTGCCAGGGCTGGTCGGCCTCGACCACCGCGACGGCGTCGGCTCCGAACTGCACCGCCGTCGGGGTGCGCCACAGCGGCGGGTGTCGGGGGTCCAGGCGCAACGGCATGCGCCGATCCTGCACGAGGAGGCGGAACGGCACCGATCGCTGTCCACAAGGCTTCCCACCCGCGTCGCTGCGAGGCGGGTGGGGAGGAGAGGTCAAACGGGGCGCGCGGGCCCGTGCGCGTCGCCGTCGGACTCGTCGCCGTCGGACTCATCACCGGGTGCGGCGTCGTCGCCCGGCGTCGTTCCCTCGGCCGTGGGACCTGGCGACGCCTCGTCGTCGGACTGAGCATCGGCGAGGAGCCTGGCGAGGGCGTCGTCCATCTCGTCGGTCGCCGGCTCCTCGCCGCGTGCGCGCGCTTCGAGACGCGCGATGAGCGCGGCGGGGTCGTCGATGTCATCGGATGTCGGCATGAGGTCGGGATAGTCCCACAGGGAATCCCGCGCCGCGGTGCCGACGGCATCGCTCACCGACCGCCACATCGCAGCCGCCTCCCGCATCCGTCGCGGGCGGAGCTCGAGTCCGACGAGCGAGCTCAGCGCCTGTTCGGCCGGCCCGCCGACCGCGCGCCGTCGCCGCACGGCCTCGGCGATGCGACCCGCGGCGGGCAGGCGCGTGACGGCGTCCTCGGTGACGACTTCGACCCATCCCTCGATCGTGGCCAGCAGACTCTCCAGGCGAGCGAGGGTCGCGTTCTGCGCGTCGGTGCGCTGGGGGAGCAGGGCCCCGCTCTCCAGCGCTCGCCGCAGCTCGTCGGGCTCGGACGGATCGAAGCGGGATGCGAGATCCTCCAGCGCGTCGGTGTCGACGTGCACGCCGCGCGCGAAGTCGGTCACCTGCGAGATCACATGCAGACGCAGCCAGCGCGCGTGACGGAACAGGCGCGCGTGCGCGAGTTCGCGCGTGGCGATGTAGAGGGCGAGCTGATCGTCCGGAACCTCCAGGCCTTCGCCGAACGCGGCGAAGTTCTGCGGCAGGATGCCGGCCTGGCCGGCCGGCATGAGCGGGATGCCCACGTCACCGCCGCTGACGACCTCCTTGGAGAGGTTGCCGACCACGGCGCCCAGCTGCGTGGCGAACAGCGAACCGCCGATGGTGCGCATGAGCTTTCCGGCACCCTGCACCAGCTGCTGCATGTCGTCGGGTGTCTGCTCCTGCAGAGCGTGCGTGAGCGCGTCGGCGATGCTCGTGGCCACCGGGGCGGCCAGCTCCTGCCACACCGGGAGGGTCGCCTCGACCCAGCCGCCGCGCGTGATCGCGCGGGGTGCGTCGGACAGTTCGGAGATGGTCGTCGCCTCGCTCAGCCACAGACCCGCCAGGGTGAATGCCTGGTCGAGGTCGGTGCGCTGCCCGGCGGTGACGCCGCGGTCGTCCTGGTTCGCGATGTGCAGGGCCTGACGCTCGGCCGCCTCCCACGAGATCGGCTGGTCGTCGCTCGCGCTGAAGGCGTCCTGGAGATGACGCATGACCGTCTGCATCATCGCCGGGTCGATGTTCATCCCGGCCATCCGCGACAGCTGCTCGGGGTCGATCCCCGCCCCGGTGCCGCCGAACAGCTGCTTGAGCAGCTCCTGGAACTCCTCTTCGGGAGTGCGGTCGTCGTCCTCTGCCACTTCAGCCGCCTTTCAGACAGGTCTGCGGGTGTTGGTCCTAGGCTAGTCAGCCGGATCATCGCTCTCCCCGGCCGGGACCCGATCGCCTTACGCCGGTCGCGAACGACCTGCACGGAAAGGCCCCTCTTGGCTCTGTTCGACGAGAACGTCACCCTCACGCCCGCCCCGCGACGCCGCGTCGCTCGCCGCACCCTGGTCGGCATCTGGGCGCTGGTCGTCGCGCTCGCCGCGCTGCTGGTCCTCACCTTCCTCCCCACCGCGTACGTGATCCAGCAGCCCGGCCCGGTCTACAACACGCTCGGGACCGCGGAGACCGCCGAGGGCGAGGAGGTGCCCCTCATCAGCGTCGAGGGAGCGCAGACCTATCCGACCGACGGCGCGCTGGACCTCCTCACCGTGCAGGTGGTGGGCAACCGCGAGCGCACCCCGTCGTGGTTCGAGCTCGCGGTGGCCTGGTTGGACGCGAGCCGTGCGGTGCTGCCGATCGATTCCGTCTACCCCGAGGGCGTATCCACCGAACAGCGCAGCGAACAGAGCGCCGCCCTCATGGTCGACTCCCAGCAGGAGGCGACCGCGGCGGCCCTCGTCGAGCTGGGCTACGACGTGAACCCCGAGTTGACCGTCGTCGAGGTGGGGGAGGATGCCGCCGCGGCGGGCCTCGTCCAGTCCGGCGACGTCGTCGTCGCCGCCGACGGGCGTGAGGTGAGGGATGTCGCGGAGCTCCGCGACGTCGTCGCCGAAGCCGAGGGCGATGCGGTCGAGCTCACGCTGCGCCGTGACGGCGAGGAGGTCGTCGAGACCGTCACGCCCGAGGCGGTCGAGGCCGACGGCGAGACGACGTGGCTGCTCGGCATCGTGCTCTCCACGTCGTTCGACTTCCCGATCGACGTGACGATCCAGCTCAACAACGTCGGCGGCCCGAGCGCCGGGATGATGTTCGCGCTCGGGATCATCGACACCCTCACCGAGGGGGAGCTCAACGGCGGTGAGAACGTGGCCGGCACGGGGACGATCACCGCCGACGGCACCGTGGGCCCCATCGGCGGCATCCGTCAGAAGCTGTACGGTGCGGCCGAGGCCGACGCGGAGTGGTTCCTGGCGCCGGATGCGAACTGCGACGAGGTGGTGGGCCACATCCCCGACGGCCTCGAGGTGTTCGCGGTGCAGGACCTCGACGACGCACTCGAGGCGCTCGCGGCGATCAGCGCCGGCGACGACACGGCGGACCTTGCGACCTGCTCGTGATCGCGCCCTGAGCTGACACAGGTCACTCTGCGGTCACGGCGCGCTGGGAGTGTCTTGAGGACCGTCGCCCGCCGGGCGTCGGCGTCGTCCGCCGTGCCTAGGATGGACAGGTGACCACGACCTCAGCGCCGAACCCGGCCACGCCTTCCCGATCCCGCCGCATCATCGGCATCACCCTCGCGATCATCGCCGCGCTCGTCGTGGCCTTCTTCGTCTTCGCGGGGCTCTACGCGGACTGGCTGTGGTTCGCCCAGCTGGGCTTCGAGGAGGTGCTGGTGACCCAGTGGGTCGCGCGCACCGTGATGTTCGTCGTGGGCTTCCTCGGAATGGCGATCCCGGTGTGGGTCACCATCCAGCTGGCATACCGACTGCGCCCGGTCTATGCGCGACTGAGCTCGCAGCTGGACCGCTATCAGGAGGTCGTCGAGCCGCTGCGCCGCCTGGCGATGTGGGGGATCCCGGTCTTCTTCGGCTTCTTCGCCGGCTTCGCCGCATCCGCGCAGTGGGAGACCACGTGGCTGTGGTTCAACGGGGTGGCCACCACGACCGTCGATCCCGAGTTCGGCCTGGACACCGGCTTCTACCTGTTCGCCCTGCCGTTCTACTCGACGCTGGTGGGGTACATCTCCGCTGTTCTCCTGATCTGCCTGCTCGTGACGGGACTGGTGTCCTACCTCTACGGATCGGTGCGGGTCGGGCAGCGCGAGCTGCGCATCTCCAAGTCGGCGCGCATCATGATCGCCGTGCTCGCGGGTCTGTACCTGCTGGTCCAGGGAGTGAGTCTCTACCTCGACCGCTTCGCGACGCTCGTCGAGCCGGGGGAGCGCATCACCGGTCCCGGGTATGTGGGCGTCAACGCCACGATCCCCGGGCTCACGATCCTCGCGATCGTCGCGGCGATCGTCGCCATCCTCTTCTTCGTCACCGCCGTCATCGGCCGCTGGCGCTTCCCGCTCATCGGAACCGCGCTCCTGGTCGTCTCGGCGATCGTCGTCGGCGTCGGCATCCCGTGGGTGGTCAACACGTTCCAGGTGCAGCCCAACCAGCTGGCGCTCGAGCGCGAGTTCTACCAGCGCAACGTCGACATGACCAAGGAGGCGTACGGCATCGACACGGTCGAGAAGACCCAGTTCGAGGCCGAGACCACCGCCGAGGCCGGACAGCTGCGCGACGACGCCGCGACCACCGCTCAGATCCGCATCATGGACCCGAGCATCATCGGCCCCACCATCCGTCAGCTCGAGCAGTACCGGGCGTTCTACCAGTTCCAGGATCCGCTGGATGTGGACCGCTACGACATCGAGGGCACGTCGCAGGACACGATCATGTCGATCCGCGAGCTGAACATCGATCAGCTCGGGGCCGCGACGTCGTGGGAGAACACCACACTGACCTACACCCACGGTTACGGACTGGTCGCGGCGGCCGGAAACGAGCGGACGCCCGACGGCGACCCGGTGTTCCTGGAGCGCGGCATCCCCGCGCAGGGCTTCCTCTCGGCGCAGGAGGACTACCAGCCGCGCGTGTACTTCGGCGAGTACTCGCCGGACTACTCGATCGTCGGCGCGCCGGAGGGTGCCGACCCGATCGAGCTGGACTATCCCACCGGCGCCGACGGGGCGTCCGAGACGCGCACGACCTTCGAAGGCGACGGCGGGCCGAGCGTGGGGAACGCCTTCAACCGGCTCATCTACGCGATGAAGTTCCAGGCCGAGCAGATCCTCTTCTCGGACGCGATCAACGAGGACTCGCAGATCCTGTACGACCGCGACCCGTCGGTGCGGGTCCAGAAGGTCGCCCCCTACCTCGAGCTCGACAGCGACCCGTACCCGACCGTCGTCGACGGACGCATCGTGTGGGTCATCGACGGCTACACGCTGAGCGCGAACTACCCGTACTCGTCGACGGTGAGCCTGTCGTCGGCGATCTCGGACTCGACCAACCCGACGCCGCGCTTCGCGCTGGATGACATCAACTACATCCGCAACTCGGTCAAGGCCACCGTCGACGCCTACGACGGTTCGGTGACCCTCTACGCGTGGGACGAGGAGGATCCGCTGCTGCAGGCGTGGCAGAAGGTGTATCCGTCGACGCTGAAGTCCTACGAGGACATGTCGGCCGAGCTCATGGCGCACGTGCGGTATCCGACGGATCTGTTCAAGGTGCAGCGTGCGATGCTGCAGGTCTACCACGTGGACACCGCGCAGTCCTTCTACCAGCGCGACAACGCGTGGGCGGTGCCGGAAGACCCGCAGAGCGACGCCGAGCTGCAGCCGCCCTACTACCTGACGATGCAGATGCCCGATCAGGAGGAGCCGTCGTACTCGATGTTCACGACGTTCATCCCGAACTCCGAGGGCGGTGCGAGCCGAAACGTGCTGATGGGCTACCTCGCGGTCGACTCGAACGCCGGTGATGAGGCGGGAAGCATCCGCGACGGCTACGGCACCCTCAGGCTGCTGGAGATCTCGGCGGACACGACCGTGCCCGGTCCAGGCCAGGTGCAGAACACGTTCGACTCCGACACCGCGGTGTCGTCGCAGATCAATCTGCTGCGCCAGGGCCAGTCCGAGGTGCTCAACGGCAACCTGCTCACCCTCCCGGTCGGTGGTGGCCTGCTCTACGTGCAGCCGGTGTTCGTGCAGGCGTCCCAGGGCACGCAGCTGCCGCAGCTGCGGAAGGTCCTCGTCGCGTTCGGTGACGACATCGCCTTCGAGGACACGCTCGACGAGGCTCTCGACGCACTGTTCGGCGGTGACTCGGGCGCGAGCGCGGGTGACGGTGACGTCGACCCGACGGATGTGCCGACGCCCGACCCGAGCGACACGGGTGACACGGGTGACACCGGCGACACCGGCGGTTCCACCCCGACGCTCGAGTACGAGGCGGCGCTGGTCGAGGCCCAGCAGGCGATGCTCGACCGCGATGCCGCGCTGCAGGCGGGCGACTGGACGGCCTACGGTGAAGCGGATGAGCGCCTCACCGCGGCCGTCGACCGGCTGATCGAGCTCGGCGGCGAGTGAGCCGACGCGGTCAGGGCGTCAGCAGCGCATACCAGAGGAGCAGCAGGGTGGTCATGAAGCCACTCAGCTGGTTGATCCACAGGAAGCGGTCCCAGCCGCGGGTGGCGGTGTGCGCGGCCTCGTCGGTGGTGTTCCGATAGGGCCAGACGGCCACGAGGTACGGCACGGCGATGACGGCGCCGAGGGGGCCGGGCCACGCGGTCGCGAGCATGAGCAGGCCCGAGGCGGCGTAGCACGTGAGGGAGAAGCGCACCGTCCACCGCGCCCCGCGGACGGTGGCGATCGACGCGATGTCCGCCTCGCGGTCGGCGACGACGTCCTGCACGGCGCCGAAGGCGTGTGAGGCGACGCCCCACAGCGCGAAGGCGGCCACGATCGCCCCCAGCGGCCACGTCCACGTCGCCCCGGCGAGGACGAGGCCGTAGACGGCGGGGGAGAAGAAGTGGATGCTGCTGGTCACCGAATCGGCGAACGGCCGCTCCTTCAACCGCAGCGGCGGGGCGCTGTAGAAGACGACGAAGAACATGCTCGCCGCGAGCACGAGCGTCGCCGGCCACGAACCCACGAGCACCAGATAGACGAGGAAGGGCAGGCACGACAGCGCGGCCGCCCACAGGGTGACCCGGTGCAGCCGACGGTCGAGGATGGCTCCGTGAGCGCCCCCCTTGCGCGGGTTGCGCAGGTCGGACTCGTAGTCGAAGACGTCGTTCACCCCGTACATCGCGAGGTTGTACGGCACGAGGAAGAACAGCGTGCCGACGACGAACGTGAGATCGATCTGCCGCGCCGTGAGCAGGTAGGCGGCCGCGAACGGGTAGGCCGTGTTGATCCAGCTGACCGGTCGTGACGAGACGAACAGCTGTGCGAGCACGGTCGCGGGACGAAGCGGCGCAGGGGTGGTCATTCGGCTGCCTCCGTGGGGCGTCGGGCGGTGCGGGCCTGGAGCATCGTCCACACGGCGGGAACACCGAATGCGGCGCACAGCGGGTAGGAGAAGTCTTCCAGGGGAGCAAGCCCCACGCGAAGGCCGCTCAGATGCTCGTCGGGGTAGGTGAACAGCCCGGAGCCGATCATGATGTTGTCGAACACGGCCGTGAGCAGGCACAGCGCCACGGCGGCCAGCGCAGACGCGACCATGCGCCGCCGGAACCGGGGCAGTCGCACGGTCGCGAGGGTCACGAGAACAGTCGCCAGCGCGAAGGGCAGGATCAGCAGGGCATAGGTCACGACGGATCCGGTTCCGTCGTGGTCTCGCCGCGGCCGTCGCGTCGGCCCTGCAGCCGCAGGGCGGCGTTCCAGCACACCAGCGTCAGATAGCTGAGGAACATGAGGAACGCCACCTCCTCGAGCGGAAGATGGGGGGCGAGCTCGACTCCGACATACAGCGGACTGTCACCCTGCACGAAGACGCCCGCGGCGATGCCGGCGAGATCCCACGCCAGGAAGAAGACGGTCCCGGCGACGGTGGCGAGGAGGGTGCGACCCGGGTGGGGTCGCAACGCCAGCCGGAACCGCACGTCGACCAGGGCGATGCCGAGGAGCGAGACGAGGATCGCGCCCAGGTAGATCCCCGGCACTCCTAGAGCTCCACGGGCGCCGGCTCGGGAAGGGGGCCGGCGGTGCGGTCGCCGCGCAGGCGCTTGAGTACGAGCTCCGCGGAGATCAGGCACATCGGCAATCCGATCCCGGGCAGGGCCGACGTGCCGGCGTAGGCCAGGTTCGCGACTCGGCGCGACATGTTGCGGGGCCGGAACATCGCGCTCTGCCCGAGGGTGTGCGCCAGGCCCAGCGAGTTGCCGCGCCACGAGTGCAGGTCGCGGGCGAAGTCGCCCGGAGAGATGGTCCGGCGCACGACGATGCGGTCGGCGAGATCCGGGATGCCCGCCCACGAGGCGATCTGATCGATGACGCGATCGGCGGCCGCCTCGATTCGGGGGTCGCCGTCGCCCTCGGTGCCGCCGTGCCCGAGGCTCGGGTCGGCGGGGATCGGTACCAGCACGAAGAGGTTCTCGTGCCCGGCGGGGGCGACGGTGTCATCCGTCGCGCTCGGTCGGCACACGTAGATCGAGGCGGGATCGGGGATGCGCGGGCGATCGCCGAAGATGTCGTCGAAGTTCGTGCGCCAGTCATCGGTGAACAGCAGGGTGTGGTGCGCGAGCTCGGGGATCTGGCCCTCCACGCCGAGGAGCAGCAGCAGCGCTCCGGGGCTCGGGGTGCGCTTGCTCCACCAGGACTCCGGGTAGCTCTGCAGGTGGCGGGGGAGCAGCTGGGTCTCGGTGTGGTGGAGATCGGCGGTGGACACCACGAGATCGGCGGCGATCTCGCGGTCGTCGTCGAGCCGCACGCCCCGCGCGCGGGTGTCCTCGGTGACGATCGCCGCGACGGGGCATCCGGTTCGGATCTCGACCCCGCGTTCGCGTGCGAGCCGCTCGATCGCCCCGATCACCGTCGTGAAGCCGCCGCGGGGGTAGAGCACGCCCTCGTCGAGGTCGAGGTGGCTCATGAGGTGATACAGGCTCGGTACACCGTACGGGGAACCGCCGAGGAAGACGGCGGGGTAGCCGAGGATCTGCCGCAGCATCGGGTCGTCGAACCGCTTGTCGATGTGCTGCGACAGCGACCGGGTCAGGAGCGGGGCCAGCTGCGGAACGCGGCGCAGCAGGGCAGGGTCGCGCAGCCCGGCGGTCGTCTCGTAGGTGTCGTAGAGGAATCGACCGACCGCGAGGTCGTACGCGTCGCCGGCGGAATCGAGGTACGCGGCCAGGCGCTCGCCTGCTCCGGGCTCGACGCCTTCGAAGAGGGCGACGGCGGCCTCGCGACCCGATCTCACATCGATCGACGAGGTGCCGGGCGGGCCGTACACGCGGTAGGCGGGCTCGAGGGGCACGAGGTCGAGCTCGGCATCCGCTGTGGTGCCGAGCAGACGGAAGAAGTGGTCGAAGACCTCGGGCATGAGGTACCAGCTGGGGCCGGTGTCGAAGCGGAATCCGCCCTGCTCCCACGACCCGGCACGGCCGCCGAGTTCGTCTCGCGCTTCGAGGAGGATGACGTCGTGGCCCTCCTCGGCGAGGAGCGCGGCCGTCGCGAGCCCGGCGATTCCTCCGCCGATGACGATCGTGCGCTGCGTCATGACGTTCGTGCTCCTCTCGGTGTGAACCCGAGCCAGGCGCGGGCCGCCAGTCGGGCCTTCACGGGATCGGGGACGCGCACACGGGAGTGCGTGTCATCACCGGCACGCCGGAGCCGCACCGACAGCTCGCCGAACAGATCGTGCGCGGCGGTGACGGCGCGGCGACAGTCCGACGGCAGCTTCGGCACGACCGCCGCGGCCGCAGCGAGGTCACCGTCGATGCGGTCGAGAACCGTCGTGCGCGTCGCGGTGCCGGCGTCGATTCCGAGGTAGTCGCGACCGAGCGCATCCTCGTCGAAGTCGAGGTCGCGCAGGAAGTTGACGTCCTGGAACGCTGCGCCGAGCCGCCTGGCGCCGTCGACGAGGTCCGCGGGGGCAGGCTCGGGATGCGGCTTGCCCGCGTTGACGAAGACCTGGAGGCACATCAGGCCCACGACCTCTGCGGACCCGTATACGTAGCTGTCGTGGGACGAGGCATCGTGCTCGCGCGTGGTGATGTCCACGCGCATCGACTGGAAGAACGGCTCGATCAGATCGCGGCCGATCCCGCACTCGCGTGCGGTTCGCGCGAACGCGTGCACGATGAGATTCGAGCTGAAGCCCCTGCCGATAGCGGTGCAGGTCTCGGTCTCCAGATCATCCAGGATGCGCCGCTGGGCTCCGGCGTCGAGGCCGGCGCTCTCGCCGGGGCCGTCGACGATCTCGTCGGCCACCCGCACCAGCGCGTAGATGTTGCGCACGTGGGGCCGCGGTCGCGGCCCGAGCAGCCGACATGCCAGAGCGAACGAGGTCGAGTAGCGGGAGATCACAGCGGCGGCGGCCGCCTCGGCGGTGCGGTCGTAGAGCGCGAGGCCGGTCGGGGCGGTGCTCACGGGATCCGACCCGTCACCTGTTCGGCGAGGTCTCCGAGGAGGTTCCTCGCGGCCGGGGGAAGCACGGGATCGCCGGCTTGGCAGAGAGCGTCGGCGAGGGTGTCGTCGATGACCGTGCGAAGGCGCGAGCGTGCTCCGCTGCGCTCGAGCAGACGCTGCGCCTGTCGGACGGCAACCGGGCCGGTGTGGGCGACGGCGACCGCCGCGTCGACCCGCGCCCATTCCGCGCTCTCGCGCGCGTAGGCGATGAGCGGCGTGCGCTTGGCCTCCCGCAGGTCGACGCCCTCGTCCTTGCCGGCGGCCTGGGCGGTGCCGAAGGCGCCGATCAGGTCGTCGACGAGCTGGAACGCGAGCCCGACACGTCCGCCCGCCGCGCCGATGCGGTCCACGGCGAGCGGGGACGCGTCGGCGAGCAGGGCGCCGGCGCGCAGCGGTGCGGAGAACGAGTAGACCGCGGTCTTGTTGTAGGCCGCGGCGAAGATCGAGGCGCTGTCGGCCACGTCGGCGGCGACGGCGTTGCCGACGTCGGCGAGCTCCCCGGCTGCCGAGACGTAGACCGCATCGTCGAACTGGTCCAACAGCGCGCGCCTCACCGGCTCCGGGGTGGGCGAGAGGGCGATGATCCGCTGGGCCTCGTGGAGCAGCAGGTCACCGGCGAGAATGCCCGCCGCATCGCCGAGGAGTGCGGCGCCGCCGGCGTCGGCCCCGGTGTCGAGAGCGCGCGCGCGGAATTCGCCGCCGATGTTGGGGATGCCTCGGCGCACCGTGTCGTGGTCGATGACGTCGTCATGGGCGACGAAGGCGGTGTGGAGCAGCTCGTAGGCCGCGGCGACGTCGTAGACGCCGAGCGCGTCGGCATCCGCACCGCCGAAGGCGCGGAACGAGGCGACGACCAGCGCTGGACGGAATCTCTTGCCCCCGCCGGCGGCGCGCTCGATGGCCGCTCCCAGCGCCTCCATGTCCCCGCCGAGTCCCGATGCGCGGCGCCGCACGCGGGCGAGGCTGCGGGCGATGGCGTCATCGGTCTCCGCCCGAGCGTCGGTGTCGATCATCGGCGCCTTTCCACATTGCTAGTTTGCCTAGCAATACCTCTTGAAGACCGATGCTACCGGGCGCCGAGGGCGGTGTCCACGCGGCTGTTCCGTGCGCGCCGAAGGTATGACGAAGGCCCCGAATCCAAAGGGATCCGGGGCCTTCTCTCGTTGCGGGGACAGGATTTGAACCTGCGACCTCTGGGTTATGAGCCCAGCGAGCTACCGAACTGCTCCACCCCGCGGCACAAGAGAAAAGCCTAGCACGGCCGTGAAGGGGTGTCGAATCAGCACCGACGATGCGTGCGCGCGTTGCCTCGCCGCGATGCTGTCGAGAAGATGGCGGCATGCCCGATCCTTCCGCCCCCATGGACCGCGACGACCGTCGCGACGGCCGTGACGAGACGCCGTACGAGCGTGCCGACCGCAATTGGAACGAGATGCTCCAGGAGCTGCGGGTGTTGCAGACCGGGGCGCAGATCCTGGCGGGTTTTCTGCTGGCGCTGGCGTTCCAACCCGCCTTCCCGGACCTCACGGCGGGGCAGCGCGTGCTCTACCTGTGTCTGGTCGTGCTCGCCGGAGTGACGTCGATCACCGCCCTTGCGCCCGTCGCACTGCATCGGCTGCTCTTCCAGCAGCGCGCGAAGGTCGAGGTGGTGACGCTCGGACATATCGCGGTGATCGTCGCGCTCGGTCTGGTGGCGGCGCTCATCGTCGGGGTGGTCGCTTTCGTCTTCGACGTCGTGCTCGGCGGTTCGGCCGCGTGGATCATCCTCGGCGCGCTCGGTACGCTCGTGATCGTCACCTGGATCGTTGCGCCGTTCGTGGTGCGAGCGCGTCGTCGCACGCGGGAGGAGAGCACATGAGTGTCGCCGTCGGCGTCGCGCAGTTCGCTCCTGCGGCCGATACCGCCCGGAATGTCGGCGAGATCGCCGCGCTCGCCGCCGTCGCCGCCGAGCGCGGCGCGCGGGTGGTCGTCTTTCCGGAGTACTCCAGCTACTTCATCGACCCGTTCGACGCCTCGCTCCGCGATCACGCGGAGCCGGTGGACGGCCCGTTCACCGCGGCACTGCGCGACATCGCCGCGGCGGAAGGGGTGACGATCGTCGCCGGTCTCCTCGAAGCCGGCGACGGCGACCGTGTGCGAAACACCGTCGTCGCCGTCGATGAAACGGGAGTCGTCGCGTCGTACCGGAAGCTCCACCTCTACGACGCCTTCGGTCAGCGCGAATCGGACTGGGTGGAGCCGGGCGAGATCGCCGAGCCGCCGGTCTTCGCCGTCGACGGACTCCGCTTCGGAATCATGACCTGCTATGACCTCCGCTTCCCCGAGGTGACGCGCCTGCTCGCCGACGCCGGTGTCGAGGCGGTGCTCGTCGCGGCTGAGTGGGTGCGGGGTCCGCTCAAGGAGCACCACTGGCGCACCCTGCTGCACGCTCGCGCCATCGAGAACACGGTCTTCGTCGCGGCGTCGGATCACCCGCCGCCGCTCGGCGTGGGCCACTCGACGGTCGTCGACCCGCAGGGCGTGGAGATCGCCGCGGTCGGCACGGGCACGGGGGTCGCCGTGGCGCACCTCGAACCGGAGGCGATCTCGCGGGTCCGAAGGGTCAACCCGGCTCTGGCGCTGCGCCGGTTCACCGTCGTGCCCCGCGGCTGAGTCGCCGGGAGGACGCGACGCAGAGGCGCGCGGGCTCAGCCCATCGCCGCCAGGCGCGCCCCGGCGTCGCGGATGACGTCTTCGCGCTTGCACGCCGCGAAGCGCACGAGCGTGGCATAGTCCGCGCGTCGTTCCGCTGTCACGAAAGCCGTGATCGGCACCGCGACGACGCTGGCCCTGTCGGGGAGGCTGCGGCAGAATGCGTCGGCGTCAGTGGCGCCGACCGGCGCCGCGTCGGCGACGGTGAAGTAGGAGCCGGCCGGGGGTGAGACCGCGAGACCCGCCGCGGTGAGTCCCGCCCCCAGCAGATCGCGCTTGCGACGCAGGGTGTCCGCGATCCCCGTGAAGAAGGCGTCAGGCAGGCGCAGGCCGACGGCGATCGCCGGCTGGAACGGCGCGCCGTTGACATAGGTGAGGTACTGCTTGACGGTCATCGCGGCATCGATGAGGTCGGCCGGCCCGGTGGCCCATCCGATCTTCCACCCGGTGGCGGCGAAGGTCTTGCCCGCCGACGAGATCGCGACCGTCCGATCTCTTGCGCCCGGAAGCGAGTGGACGGGCGTGCGCCGGCCGTCGAGGACCAGGTGCTCGTACACCTCGTCGGTGACGATGATCGCGTCGTGCCGCTCCGCGAGAGCGACGACGTGCTCCAGCACGGTGCGGTCGAAGACGGTGCCGGTGGGGTTGTGCGGGTCGTTGATCAGGATGATGCGGGTGCGGTCGGTCACCGTGGCCGTCAGCTCGTCGAGGTCCGGCTGGAAGTGCGGCCACCGCAGCGGGACCGTCACCAAGCGTGCTCCGGCGAGCGCGACCAGCGCGGCGTAGGCGTCGTAGTAGGGCTCGAAGACGACGACCTCGTCGTCGGGGGAGTCGATGAGGGCCAGCAGCGTCGCCGCCAATCCCTCGGTCGCCCCGGCGGTCGCGATGACCTCGGTCGCCGGGTCGAACGCGACACCGTCGAACCTGCTGCGGTGCTCGGAGACAGCGGCAAGGAAGTCGGGAAAACCCCGCCCCGGCGGATACTGATTCACTCCGTCGGCGATCGCCTGCCTCGCCGCCTCGCGCACGGCAGCGGGCCCGTCCTCGTCGGGGAAGCCCTGCCCGAGGTTGATCGCGCCCGATTCGGCCGCCAGCACCGACATCTCGGCGAAGATGGTGGGGGAGGCGACGCCGTCCGCGCTCATGAGACCGGCGCCTCGAGCGGTGCGGCGCCACGCGCCGGGAATCTCTCGCATCGGGCCCACGCTACTCGCATAGAGGCATCCCATCTCCGCCATAGGCAACCCACAGACTCGCTCGGCATGGTTGTCAGCGCTAGGCAGAAGGAGCAGCAATGACCGAGAACCAGGGCGAGCGCCCCGAAGACCGCACCCCCGAGGAGCCGCAGGTCGGCGGCGAAGCCGTCTGGCAGCCGCCGCGTCCGACGACGCCGGCGAGCGAGGGCTACCCGCAGCCCGCTCGGCCTGCCGCCGGGCCTCAGGCGCCGGCACCGCAGGCGCAGATGCCGCAGACGAGCATCCCGCCGCGCCCCCAGGCGCCGTACGGACAGTACGCGTTCGGGCCGGCCGCGCCCACCGGCACGCAGCAGACGGTGCCGCTCGGGGATTCGGCCGCACCTGCCGGCCGGCAGAAGGTCGGCGCGGGCAAGGTCGTCGGCATCATGGTCGCCGCGGCGATCGTCGGAGGCGCGGCTGGTCTCGGCGGCGCATACGCCGGCGCCTCACTCTTCTCCACCTCGAGCGCGACCACGGTGGCGGGGCCGTCGACGGTGACCGTCAACGACACCGACGCGGTGAATCAGACCACCGGCATCGCGGCGAAGGTGGTGCCGAGCGTCGTGACGATCTCGGCGAGCAACGGCAGCACCGGGGGGACCGGTTCCGGTGTCGTGCTCAGCGAAGACGGCTACGTCGTGACGAACACGCACGTCGTGACCCTCGACGGTGCGACCGCGGACGCCACCATCACCGTCAGCACATCCGATGGTCGCGTATTCGACGCCGAGATCGTCGGAACCGACCCGATCTACGACCTCGCCGTGATCAAGCTCACCGACGCCGAAGGCCTCACCCCCATCGACTTCGCGTCGTCGGCCGACCTCAACGTCGGTGACACGACCGTCGCAGTCGGTGCACCGCTCGGCCTGTCGAACACGGTCACCACCGGCATCGTCAGCGCGCTCAACCGATCGATCCAGATCGCCTCGTCCGCGGCGCCGGAGACGACCGAGGACGATACGCAGGACGACGGCAACGACCGCACTCCGCCCTTCTACTTCGACTTCGGCGACGAAGGGCAGCAGACCACGGCGACCGAGACGATCTCCATCGCCGTCATCCAGACCGACGCCGCGATCAACCCGGGGAACTCCGGTGGCGCGCTCGTCGACGACGAGGGGGCGCTCATCGGCATCAACGTCGCGATCGCCTCGGCCGGCAGCTCCGCCGAGGCCGGATCGATCGGCGTGGGCTTCTCCATCCCGTCCGACGTCGTGCAGCGCGTCACCGACGAGATCATCGCCGACGGGACCGCCACCCACGGCCTGCTCGGCGCGAGCGTGACGCCCGCCGCGTCGGTGGAAGGTGCGACGATCTCGGGTGCCTACCTCGCGGACATCTCCGCCGGCGGCGCCGCGGAGGGCGTCGGGCTGCAGGTCGGCGACATCGTCACCGCCTTCAACGGCGTGCCGATCACCGATGCCACCGATCTGACCGCGCAGGTGCGCGCCGCCGCCGGCGGCAGCGACGCGACGATCACCTTCGTGCGCGACGGGGAGACCCGCACGGTCGATGTGACCCTGGGCGAGCTCGGCTGAGCTCGCCGCACCGAGGACGCCGCCCCGCTAGGCTCGCGGGGTGGCGTCCTTCTCGTTCGGCGCGGGGAATGCGCGCAAGATCCTCAGCATCCCCCTCTATGTCCTTGGTCGCCTCGCCACCGCGGTGATCCCGCGAACCGCGGACCAGTGGGTCTTCGGATGCGCCGTCGGCGTCGCCGACGGCGCGTGGGCGCTGTGGAACGCGGCCGGTGGCGATCTGCAGGGTCGCGCGACGTGGCTGGTCGCCGACGACGTCGAGGCGGCGGAGGCGACCCGACGGGGGATCCCGTGGGTGCGCAAGAACTCGCCGACCGGCTTCTGGCGCACCGCGCGAGCCCGCGTCGTCGTGATCACCCACGGCTTCGGCGACGTCCAGCGTTACACCGTGTCCGGAGCTTTCGTCGTCCAGCTGTGGCACGGCATCCCGCTCAAGCGCATCGGTCTGGATTCCCCGGTCACCACGCGCAGCCGCATCCTGCCCGGCTCGCGACTCGTGCGGGGGATGCTCGCGCGGATGTATCGGAGTGCGACCCGCAGCATCCGGATCCTCCCGGCCGCCTCCCACCGCGTGCGGGGCCGGCTCGAATCGGCGTTCGGGCTGCCGGATGAGCGTGTGCCGGTGACCGGGGAGCCCCGGGTGGACGTGCTGTCGGCAGGGCGACCCGACGACCGTCGACGGCAGGCCCGGGCCGCGCTCGCCGCCGTGAGCGGGCACGAGGTGGCCCGACACCGGGTGCTGTATGCGCCGACGTGGCGCGACGGTGACCCCGACCCGGCGGTGCCCGACGAGGGGGAGTGGCACCTCATCGCCGAAGTGCTGGAGCGTCATGACGCCGTGCTCTACGTGCGATCGCATCCCCTGGGCGCAGGCGACTACGTTCCGCCCCCCGGCGCTGCCGGCCGGCGCGTGCGCCCGCTCGGTGCCGACCTCGTACGCGACGTGACGCCGCTTCTGGCGGGGTTCGACACCCTGGTCACCGACTACTCCTCGCTCGTGTTCGACTCCTCGCTCGTTCCGCTGCCCGTCGTCTTTCTCGCGCCCGACGTGCATCGATACGCTGCGGAGCGTGGTTTCTACGGCTCCTACCGCGACGTCGCGGGGGATGACGTCGCCGGCACATGGGAGCAGGCCGTCGCACAGATCGACGCCGTTCTCGGTGATCCGGCCGAACGCGCCCGACGCATCGAGCGCGCCGAGGACCTCGACGCACGGGTGCATGCGTTCCGAGACGGAGCCAACGCCGCGCGGGTGTACCGTGCCATTCTGACCGCCCTCGCCGACGAGCCGCCTTCCGGATCGAGAAAAGGACCCCGATGACCCAGGCCCGCTTCGACACCGGCGAGCGTCCCGCTCTCGTGCTGACAGGGACGGGAGCGCGCCCGCGCTCCGTCGATCTCGTGGGCAGTCGCGCCCGCACGAGCGCGCGGCTCACCGGTCGTGGCACGACGTGGCGCGCCGTCGTGCCGCTCACCGCCGCACGGTGGGGCGGCCCGGATCTCCCGCTTCCCTCCGGCGAGTACCGCCTGACGATCGCGCCCGCCGAGCCCGAGTCGAGCCAGGAGCGGACGCCGCTCGAGGACCTCCCGGTCACGCAGCTCGGCGGTCTTCGCGCGCAGCTCGTGCAGGACATCGTGACCGTGGGCCCGCCGATCGATCCGGCGTACGACTCCGGTGAAGGGCAGGACGCGCTCGAGCGCCGGTACGCGACGCGCCCGGGGGGCCTGGAGAACGCGGTGTTCTTCGAGAGCTTCTATGGCCGCAACGCCGGCTGCAATCCGCTCGCCATCGATCGTGAGCTCGCCCGCCGAGCGCCCGGTGTCACCCGCTACTGGAGCGTCGTGGACCTGTCGGTGCGCGTGCCGGACGGCGCCATCCCGGTCGTCGAGGGCAGTCCCGAGTGGTGGCGAGCACGCGGGCACAGCCGGCTGCTCGTGATCAACGACTGGCTGCGCCGACGATTCGTGCGCGAGCGCGGCCAGGTCGTGCTGCAGACCTGGCACGGCACGCCGTTGAAGCGCCTCGCGCTGCACCGGCCGGGCTTCGATCCGCGGCGCATGGCGGCGGTGTTCAAGGAGTCGCGGCGCTGGAACGTGCTGCTCGCCCAGAACCCCTACGCCGCGAAGGTGCTCGGCAAGGCCTACGCCTTCCTCACCCGTCCGCTCTGGGTGGAGGGGTATCCGCGCAACGACGTCCTCGTGCACGGAGACGAGGGGCGCACGCGCGCCGCTCTCGGGATCGGTGCCGAGGAGCGAGTGCTCCTCTACGCGCCCACCTGGCGCGACGACCGCCGCGAGATCGTCGACTTCATCGATCCCGTCGCGCTCGCCGCCGACACCGACGCGGTCGTGCTCGTGCGCGGCCACTCCCGCACGCTTCAGCCGGGACGCGATGCGGAGGGTCCGCGCGTGATCGACGTGACGGGATACCCGGACACCTCCGGGCTGCTGTCGGCGGCGGACGCGCTCATCACCGACTACTCCTCCGTCATGTTCGACTTCAGCGTCACCGGAAAGCCCATGTACTTCCTCGTGCCCGACCTCGAGCGATATCGCGGCGAGCTGCGCGGCTTCTACTTCGACTTGGCCGAGCGCGCGCCCGGTCCGCTCGTGCGGTCGCAGGACGACCTGGTCACGGCTCTGCTGCGCGACGACATCCAGGAGTTCGCCGAGCGCTACGCGGTGTGGCAGCAGACGTTCAATGCGCGGGACGACGGCCACGCGGCCGAGCGCGTGGTCGACCGCATCCTCGACCAGGGGTTCGTCGTGGTCGCCTGAGACACCCGGATCAGGCCTGAGGCACCCGGCTCAGGGAAGAGGCGTGTTGCGCCCGCCGAGCCGCGAGGTGTCGACCGTGTCGTCGGCGCCACGCGCCGTGCCGACGAGGAACCCCGCACCCCACGCGAGGTGCATCGTGGGGATCACCGCGAGGGTCCACAGCTTGTCCCGCCAGCCGACGCCCCCGCCGCGGCCGGCGGCGACGACGGCGATGAGACCCGCGTACGCGAGCACGGGCAGGTACACGACCGCCGCGACCCAGGCCCAGATGCCGGTGAGGATGCGCGTGAGCTGCAGCCCACCGACGAGGACGGCGCCCGCCAGCGTGGCCACCAGGGCGGGCGGTGCGAAGAAGCGCAGCGAATTGGTCCGCCCGTAACGACGCACGAGCTCACCGCGCCAGCGACCGGTCGCGAAGAACTGACGCACCAGCCGCGGCCAGCTGTCGCGCGGCCAGTACGTCACGGCCAGTTCCGGGTCGAACCAGACGCGGTGGCCGGCGCGTCTGATGCGCAGGTTCAGCTCCCAGTCCTCGCCGCGGCGAATGGACTCGTCGAACAGGCCGACCTCCTCGAGCACGTCGCGACGCATGACACCGAGGTAGGCGGACTCCGCCTCGCCCTCCCGGGCTCCGCCGTGATACGCGCCGCCGCCGAGGCCGATGGGGGAGTTGTACGCACGCGCGACGGCGCGCTGGAACGGCGTGCGCCCGTCCGCGCGCATGACCCCGCCGACATTGGCGGCACCGACCCGCCTGAGGGTGGCGAGCGCGCGCACGGTGTATCCCGGCTCCAGCTCCGAATGCGCGTCGACGCGAACGATGATCGGGTGCGAGCCGGCACGGATCGCGAGATTCAGGCCCACGGGGATGTCGGCATCCGGATTGTGCACGATGCGCACCCGCGGATCCTCCGCCGCGAGCTCCGCCGCGACCTGCTCGGTCCCGTCGGAGGAGGGGGCGAGGGCCAGGATGAGCTCCACGGGACCGGGGATCTCCTGTGCCAGCACCGAAACGACGGCCCGCCGCAGGTAGGCGCGCTCGTTGAGGACCGGCATGACGAAGGTCACGCCGCCGGTGTCGGACACCTGCGGCGCATCCTCGCGCCCGGGCCGGTGGACATGCACCCGACGATCATGTCATGCGCCGCCTGGGTAGGCTGGAGGAGTGAGTGTGGTGACGGACGCGCGCAAGGCGATCGCTCTCCTCCGCAAGGCCGTCGCTCAGCGGCGCGCCGTGCGCGATGTGCGTCGGCGTGTGGCGGCGTCTGCGCCGCATCCTCCCCACCACTACCGCGTGGCCGTCTACTTCGCAGACGGCGACGTGAACATGTATCAGATGCGCCAGTGGTACAAGCCGCTGGCCGACCTGGCCGCGACGTGGCCGGTCGTCGTGCTGAGCCGTGCCGTCACCGGCGCATCGGCACTGCTGGCCGATGGCGCCCTGCCGGTCGCCTTCGTGCCGACGGTGCGTGATCTCGAGGCGTTCATCGCCGACCAGGACATCCGCGTCGTGCTGTACGTGAACCAGAACACCCGCAACTTCCAGATGTTCCGCTACGGGCGCCGCTGGCATGTGTTCATCAATCACGGCGAGTCCGACAAGATGTACATGACGACCAATCAGTTCAAGGCATACGATTACGCGCTGGTCGCGGGGGACGCGGCGCGGGAACGTCTGTCGCGCGTGCTGTGGGACTACGACCTCGATCGGCGCACCATCGAGATCGGCCGCCCGCAGGCCGACCACTACTCCGGAGACACCCCGTACGTCCCGGATGACCGCACGGTCGTGCTGTACGCGCCGACGTGGGAGGGCGACCGCCCTTCGGCGCACTACGGCTCCGTGCTCACGCACGGGGAGGCCCTCGTGACGGCGCTGCTGCGCACCGGCCGTCACCGCGTGATCTACCGTCCGCATCCGCGCTCGGGTGTCGTCGACCCCGACTACGGCGCCGCGAACCGTCGCATCATCGCCGCACTCGCCGAGGCCAATGAGGCCGACCGCGCGGCGGCGCACGTCTTCGACGACGGTCCGGACCTCGGCTGGCAGCTCGCTGCGGCCGACGTCGCCGTCGTCGACATCTCGGCGATGGTCTACGACCGGCTCGCGGCCGACAAGCCGCTGCTGGTGACGCGGCCCGTCGATCCCCAGGCCGCCGTCGACTCCCACGGCTACCTTTCGGCATGCGAGTGGCTCGATGCGCCGCGTGCCTCGCACATCGTCGAGCAGACCGATCGGGTGCTCGCCGACCCGGAGGCCGTCGCCCGGCTCGAGCACTGGGTGCGCCACTACTTCGGCGACACGGCGCCCGGGGCCGCGACGGCGCGGTTCCACGCCGCGATCGCTCAGCTGATGGACCGGTGGATCCGGTGGGACAGCGAAGCGGCTCCCGAGAAGCCGGACACCGACGAGGCGGACCTCGACGACTGATCGAGATCAGACCGGCTCAGCCGTGTCCTCCGCGCCGGAGTCGAGCTCACGGGATCCTTTGCCGCGGGGGAGGGCTCCACGCACGGCGGAGGCGCCGCGTGCCGTTCCCCCGGTGATCGCGTCGCTCACACGGCGGATGCGGCGGCCCGCCTGATACTCCAGGCGCGTCGCGCCGGGGAGGGGCTCGAGCTGGGGCGGCAGCGTGAACGGCGCATCCGGAAACGCGCGACGCGCGTTCGTGAGCACGCGTCTGCCGAGGATGTTGTTCCCGGCGCCGCCGACGGCTGCGCCGATGCCGAAGGGCAGGGCCTTGCCGATCCAGGAGGCTCCGCCCCGGGCGGCGAACTGGCGCACGAACGTGGACTTCAGGCGATCGACGAGTGGACCGACGGCGGCGCGTGGCAGCGTCTGCGTGATCATCTGCCCCCAGTAGCGATCCCGCGCCGGCCCCTTGCCGGCCGCCTGGTTCGCCAGCTGGGCGACGAGGTCGACGCCCTCCTGACCCAGCATGAGCGTCAACACGAGAGCTCGCGCCCTATCGGGGTCGGACACCGGGATGCCGTGCACCTCGGCCACCGACTGCGCGAACAGGGCGGTCGCCTCGAGGAAACCGACCGTCTCGACCCCGCTGAGCGCGAGCGTCACCCCGGTGCCGATGCCGGGGATGACGGCCGTTGCTCCGACGGCCGCGCCGCCGGTGGTGACCGCAGCGAGGTAGCGGCGCTCGAGCATCCGGATGATGTGATCGGGGGGCGCATCCGGGTGGCGCAGCCGGATGCTGCGCAGGTGCGCGAGGACCGCCGGACGCTGGATGGCGAGCACCCGGTCCAGCGCGCGGATCGTGTGCGGGTGCTCGTCGGAGCCCGCGGGTGGCAGCCCGCCGTCCCAGGGGGCTTCCTCGGACAGTGAGTGGATGCGGTGCACCTTGTCGGACATCACCGCGATCCTAGATCGACGGGCTGAGTCCGAGCCGGAAACGTCCCGGCCGGGCCGAAACCCGGTCGGGACGGGCATCGGCGATCAGACGAAGAGATTCGCCCGCTCGAGGTCTTCGGCGAAGTCGATCTCCACCGCGTACAGATCGGAGATGTCCAGCGGCGCCACGCGCACGCCGTCCTCGGCGATCGCGAGTTCGAGGCCGCGCTCGAAGTAGTCCTGGTCGTCCACGCGCTGCAGCTGGCGCATGAACGCCTTCTTGTCGTGCGAGGAGATGTAGTTGATCCCGACGGCCTCGCCGATACCTCCGCGCACCGTCTTGGACAGCTCGTCGATGTGGCCGTCGGCGGCGACGGTGTACTTGACCTCTTCGTCGCTCACCTTGGAGGTGTTGACGGTGACGAACGAGCGGTCGGCCTCGATCAGAGCGACCGCGCGGCCGAGCACGCGGGGGTCGAAGACGACGTCGCCGTTCATCCACAGCACACCCGAGCGGCCGGTCTTGCCGAGGCCGCGCAGCAGGCTCTTGGACGTGTTCGTCTGGTCGTAACTGTCGTTGTAGACGTAGTCGGCCTCGGGGAAGGCCTCCACGATGCTCTCGGCGCGGTAGCCGACCACCGTGGTCACGCGCGCGTCGGATCCGAACGCGGCGCGGATGTTGTCGTGCTGCTGCCGCATGATGGAGCGTCCGTCGGACAGCTGCGTCAGCGGCTTGGGCAGGCTGCGGCCGAGCCGCGAGCCCATTCCGGCCGCGAGGATCACGATCTGAGTCGTCACGATTGAGTCTCCTGGAGTGTTGGTTCACCGTCGGTTCACCGACGCGACACCCCGTTGTGCCTTGAGCATGGTAGCGAGATCGCCTGAGAACGCGCAGAATCCCTGGCCACCGTGTCCTATTCGTGATATACCGCATCGATGGCGGCGCGCGACGGTGCGAATCGTCTGAACGTGTCGCTCGCGGGGCCGGTGGCGCGCGGCGGGGTTGATACCTTTGATCGGTGACAGCATCGCTGCCCATGCCGGGGGAATCCAATACGCCGCACAACGGCGTTCGAGGTGCGGGCGCTCGCGACAGTGGTGCACTCATCTCCCTCCCGCCCAAACCTCCGCTTCCGCCGGTGGGTCCCCGGACCGATCCGGGTCCGCCGCCGCCGCTGCCGCCGGACCTTCGGGATGTGTCCACTCCCGCCCCGGAGACGGACGCTCTGATCATCCCGCCGCGCCCGCCGATGCCGATGGACGACACGGTCGAGGCCGGGAAGGATCTTGCCGTCCCCGAGGCCGATCCGGTCGTCGACGAGGACGACATCGACGACCTCCTCGACGAGGATGACATCGACGAGGACGGGACCGAGCTCCTTGATGGTCCCGTGGCCGGGGAGCACACTCTGGTGGATGACGAGCCGGCACCGCTCGACGACATCGAAGACGGGCCGGACGAAGAGGAATCGGTCGCAGACGAGTCGGACGACGACACTGATGTCGAGGGCTCGGCGAGCGCCGAAGACCTGCTCGTCGACGACGAAGACGACGTCGCGACGGACGACGCCGATCCGGACGTCGTGGATTCGGATCCGGCCGCGGCGGATCTCATCGATCCGGACCCTGTCGAGGCTGACGCGCCGGCCACCGGCATCGCCGCTGTCACCGACATCGTGTCCTCGGTCATGGCGGAGGACGAGCCCGCCTCGGACGCGGCGCTCGCTCTGCGGGGAGTCACCAAGGTGTTCGGTCAGACGCGTGCCGTCGACGGGATCGATCTGACCGTCCCCGCGGGAACGTTCTACGGCCTCGTCGGGCCCAACGGCGCCGGCAAGACGACCACGTTGTCGATGATCGCGGGCCTCCTGCGGCCCGACCGCGGCGAGATCAGCGTGAACGGCGTCGACGCCGTCACCGATGCCGTGCGAGCCAAGAGCATGATGGGCGTCCTCCCCGATCGACTCCGCACCTTCGACCGTCTCACCGGTCGTCAGCTGCTGTACTACTACGGCGTGCTGCGCGGGCTGTCGCCGTCGGTCGTCGAGTCGCGCACCGCCGATCTCGCGCGCGCGTTCGACCTCACCGACGCACTCGGCCGCGTCGTGTCCGACTATTCCGTGGGCATGTCGAAGAAGGTCATGCTCGCCGGCGCGCTCATCCACTCGCCGCGCGTGCTGGTGCTGGACGAGCCCTTCGAGTCGGTCGATCCCGTCTCGAGCTCGGTCATCCTCGACATCCTCGGCACCTACGTCGATCACGGCGGCACCGTCATCCTCTCCAGCCACGGCATGGACCTCGTGGAGCGCGTCTGCAGCCGGGTCGCGGTGATCGTGGCCGGACAGGTGCTCGCCGAAGGGACCATCGACGAGGTGCGCGGCGAATTGACGCTCGAGCAGCGCTTCGTCGAACTCGCCGGCGGGCTCAGCGACGTGGAAGGCCTCGAGTGGCTGCACACCTTCTCCGACTGAGGCTCGCGATGATGCTCGGCGCTCTGCGCGGCGAGCCCCGCCACATCGTCCGCATGACGGCCGGCCTGCTCGCGCTCACGGCGGCCGTGGTCGCCGCGTGCTGGGCCCTGACGACGATCGAGGATGCGACCCCCGAGGCGTTCGCCGCCGTGGCCGTCATGGGTGGCGCGGCGATCACGCTCGGCTTCGCCCTGGCTCCGGTCGTGACCGGTTCGCCGGACCCGCTCGACCCGCGCCGGTTCGGGGTGCTGGGACTGTCGCCTCGCCGTCTTGCCGGTGTGCTCGCGGTGCTGGGGACGGTGTCCGTCCCCGTGTTCGCGGTGCTGGCGCTGGCGACGACGACGGCGACGGTGTGGGAATCTCTCGCCGCACCCGTCTGGGCCGGCATCCTCTCGGTCGTGCTGATCATCGCCACGTGCGTGATGCTCGCCCGCGTGGCGATGGCGCTGACGTCGATGTTCCTCCGCGAGCGGCGCTCGCGCGAGCTGTCGAGCGTGCTCGTCGTCGGGATCCTCGTCGTGGTCGTCCCGGTCGTCGTCTTCCTCGCCTCACTGGAGTGGCAGGGAAGCGTGCCGGTGCAACTCACCGAAGCGGTGCGTGTGCTGGCTCTCACCCCGGTCGGCGCCGCGTGGGCGCTTCCGGGGGCCGTGGTCGCCGGCGAGAGCGTCGCACTCACGGTGGTCGTGGCGGTCGCGACGCCCGTCCTGCTCGGTGCGGCATGGCTGGGTCTGGTCACCCGCATCCTCACCACGACCGAGCGGCCGGTCTCGGTCAAGGAGCGCGGGGGTCTGGGATGGTTCACGGTCGCCCCGGGCACCCCCACCGGCGCCGTCGCCGCCCGGAGCCTGGTGTACTGGCTGCGGGACCCGCGCCATATCGTCAACGTGATCGTCATCCCGGTCGCGGCCGCGATCCTCATCGTTCCGCTGCTCCTCGCGGGCGTGCCGGCTCATCTCGTCGCGCTCGTGCCGGTGCCGATCGTCGCGCTGTTCCTCGGCTGGCTCCCTCACAACGATCTCGCCTACGACTCGACCGCCGTGTGGATGCACATCGCCAGCGGCATTCACGGTGCCGCCGATCGCATCGGCCGGCTCGTGCCGGTGGTGCTCCTGGGGGTGCCGCTGCTGGCGATCGGTATCCCGGTCGCAGTGTCGCTGCACGGGCGCTGGGCGATCCTGCCGGCGATGGTGGGCGTGTGCGCGTCGCTGTTCCTCTGCGGGCTCGGTCTGTCGAGCATCGCCTCGGTGCTCGGCCCCTACCCCGTCTCCCGACCCGGCGACAGCCCGTTCCAGCAGCCGCAGCGCACCGGGCCGAGCGGCGTGCTGTCGCAGTCCCTCGTGATGCTCGGGTCGATCGGGCTCAGCGCGCCCGTGCTGTGGTGGTCGCGGCTGGCTCTCGGCGGTGACCTCGCCTCGGCCGAGCTGGCCCTGTGGTGGGGCGTCGGAATCGGCGTGGGCGTGCTGGTGATCGGCGTGGCCGTCGGCGGCGGGGTCTTCCGCCGCCGCGGCAGCCGGATCATGGAGTTCGCCGAGGCGAGCTGAGTCGGTTCCGACCCGGCCGCAGCGGGCCGCGCGGCGGTACACTGGCTCACCATGAGCACCCCTCTCGACAGTCCCGACCAGGGCGGTCTGGCGACACTCGACCGCGAGCTCGAAGAGCTCATCCGCGAGGAGAGCGTCGAGCCGGGCGATCATGAGCGGTTCTCGCACTACGTCAAGAAGGACAAGATCCTCGAATCGGCGCTCACCGGCAAGCCGGTGCGTGCCCTGTGCGGCAAGAAGTGGACACCGGGCCGCGACCCGGAGAAGTTCCCGGTCTGCCCGCAGTGCAAGGAGATCTACGAGGGCCTCAACGGCTGACGCCTCGCGGCCGGGCCGGCGCGCTCGGTCAGTCCGCGTCGACGTAGACCGTGGGAATCGCCGGATCGGACCGGCTGAGGGCCAGTGCGGCCTGCGGCAATTCCGCACGCGCGCGCAGGTGATGCTCCCGTGCCGCGGACACGCCTTCAGCGCCGAGCGCGGCGTGATCCGGCTGGCCGTGGTCGATGAGCGTCGCCTGGAGCGTGCGTGATCCCGGGTGCTCGGCACCCGTGTCGAGCTCGTCGAACCCGTCGCTCACGGCGATGAGCTCGGCGCTGGCGACTTCGTGCTCGAGGGTGCGGAAGGCCGCCTTGCGGCCGCCTTGCGACGCTTTCGCGGATGAGGTCTTCGCCACCGGGACCCACCCGCCCGCAGCGTCCTGCCGCGCCACGAGCTTGTAGACCATTCCCGCCGTCGGAGTACCGGAGCCGGTGACCACCGACGTGCCCACGCCGTAGGCGTCGACGGGACTGGCCGCGAGCGCCGCGATGGCGAACTCGTCGAGGTCGCTGGTGACGGTGATGCGCGTGTTCGTCGCGCCCAGCTCATCGAGGTGACGACGCACCTGCGCAGCCATGTCGGGAAGGTCGCCGGAATCGATGCGGACCCCGCCGAGCCCGGTGCCGGCCACGCGGACGGCCGTCTCGACCCCTGTCCGGATGTCGTACGTGTCGATGAGCAGGGTCGTGCCGGTGCCGAGTGCGGCGATCTGCGCGCGGAAGGCGTCCTCCTCGCTGTCGTGCAGGAGCGTCCACGAGTGTGCCGCGGTGCCCATCGTCGGGACACCCCACGCGCGCCCGGCCTGCAGATTGCTCGTGGCCCCGAACCCGGCGATGTGCGCGGCACGTGCGGCCGCCACCGCCGACTGCTCCCCGGCGCGGCGCGATCCCATCTCAGCGAGGGGGCGCGACCCGGCGGCGATGCTCATGCGCGCGGCGGCCGTGGCCACTGCCGAGTCGTGGTTGAGCACGGAGAGGGCGAGGGTCTCGAGGATGACCGCCTCGGCGAACGAGCCCTCGACGGTGAGCACGGGCGAGCCCGGGAAGTACAGCTCGCCCTCTCGGTATCCGGTCACGGTGCCGGAGAACGTGTAGTCCTCGAGCCACCGGACGGTCGAGGCATCCACGATGTGCTCATCGCGCAGGTACCGCAGCTCGTCGTCGCCGAAGCGGAAGTCTCGGATGAGGTCGAGCAGGCGGCCGGTGCCGGCGACGACCCCGAACCGGCGCCCCGCGGACAGTCGCCGGCTGAACACCTCGAACACGCAGCGGCGGTGGGCGGTGCCGTCGCGGAGGGCGGCATCGAGCATCGTCAGCTCGTAGCGGTCGGTGAGCAGGGCGGTGCTGTCGCGGGCGCGCATGATCGCCAGCCTAGCCACGCCGCGGCGGGCCGGCCGTCGGCGGGTAGGCTGGTCGATCGTGGACGACGCGCCGATCGGGATCTTCGACTCCGGAGTGGGCGGACTGACCGTCGCCCGGGCGGTCTCGGCGCTGCTGCCGCGGGAGTCGATCCTCTACATCGGCGACACCGCGCGCTCGCCGTACGGCCCGAAGCCCATCGCCGACGTGCGCCGCTACGCCCTGGAGATCCTCGACACCCTCGTCGAGCAGGGGGTGAAGATGCTCGTCATCGCGTGCAACACCGCGTCGGCGGCGATGCTCCGCGATGCGCGCGAGCGCTACGACGTTCCCGTGGTGGAGGTGATCGGTCCCGCGGTGCGCACGGCGATGTCGACCTCGCGAAACGGCCGCATCGGCGTGATCGGAACCGCCGGCACGATCGCCTCCGGCGCCTATCAGGACATGCTCGAGGTCAATGAGCGGCTCACGGTGTTCGCGCAGGCGTGTCCGCGCTTCGTGGAGTTCGTCGAGCGGGGGGTGACGGACACCCCGGAGGTGCTCGCTGTCGCCGAGCAGTACCTTTCGCCACTGCGGCACGCGGGCGTGGACACCCTCGTGCTGGGCTGCACGCACTATCCGTTCCTCGAGGGCGCCATCAGCTACGTGATGGGGCCCGACGTCTCGCTGGTCTCGAGCGACACCGAGACCGCCAAGGACGTCTATCGCCAACTCGTCGGCCGCGATCTGCTGGCCGGCCCCGACGCGGTCGCCCGTCACCTGTACGAGGCGACCGGATCATCCGCCGACGACTTCGTCGATCTCGCGCACCGTCTCATGGGTCGCGAGGTGCGCGACGTGCGTCTCGTGCAGACCGGCGCCATCGATCTGCCCCGCTGAAGACCAACCGCATCCGAGGAGGAACATGACCGACATGACCCGTGCCGACGGCCGCACCGTCGACCAGCTGCGCCCGATCACCATCGAACGCGGATGGTCGACACAGGCCGAGGGGTCCGCTCTCATCTCGTTCGGGGGGACCAAGGTGCTGTGCACCGCGTCGTTCACCAACGGCGTGCCGCGCTGGCTGACGGGCAAGGGCAAGGGGTGGGTCACCGCCGAGTACGCGATGCTGCCGCGCGCGACCAACGAGCGGAACAGCCGCGAGAGCGTGAAGGGGAAGATCGGGGGGCGCACCCACGAGATCTCGCGCCTGATCGGCCGCGCCCTTCGCGCCGTGGTCGACACCAAGGCGCTGGGCGAGAACACCATCGTGATCGACTGCGACGTGCTGCAGGCCGACGGCGGCACCCGCACCGCCGCGATCACCGGCGCCTACGTGGCACTGGCGGATGCGATCGAGTGGGGCCGTGAGAAGAAGTTCGTCGCCCAGCGCTCGAACGTCCTGTTCGACTCGGTGTCGGCGGTGTCGGTCGGCATCATCGACGGCACGCCCATGCTCGACCTGGCGTACGTCGAAGACGTGCGCGCCGAGACCGACATGAACGTCGTCGTCACCGGGCGAGGTCTCTTCGTCGAGGTGCAGGGCACCGCGGAGGGGGCGCCGTTCGACAAGCGCGAACTCGACCAGCTCCTCGAGCTGGGTGTCGCCGGATGCGCCGAGCTGCGCGACCAGCAGGTGTCGGTGCTCGACGGCGCCGGACAGCCGCGCTGAGCGGGCGCCGGGAATGGCAGCGCCGAGCGCCGGCCGCATCGTGCTGGCCACGCACAACCCGCACAAGGTCGAGGAGTTCCAGGCGATCGTCGCCGGGGCGCGGCCGGATCTCGAGGTCGTCGCGTACGACGGACCCGAGCCGGTCGAAGACGGCGTCACGTTCGCCGAGAACGCGCTGATCAAGGCGCGTGCGGCGAGCATCCACACCGGGCTCCCGGCCCTCGCCGACGACAGCGGCATCTGCGTCGACGTGCTGGGCGGTTCACCGGGGGTGTTCTCGGCCTACTGGGCGGGGCACGCGAAGGATGCCGGAGCGAACCTGGCGCTGCTGCTGGACCAGCTCTCCGACGTCGCGGATCTGCATCGCGCGGCGCAGTTCGTCTCGACCATCGCGCTGGTCATCCCCAGCGGTTCGGAACAGACCGTCGCCGGCGTCTGGCCCGGGCGCCTCGCGACCGAAGCGGCCGGCGTGGGGGGATTCGGATACGATCCGGTCTTCATCCCCGATGGGCAGGACCGCTCGGCCGAGCGGACGGTTGCGGAGTGGTCGGCCGCGGAGAAGAACGCGGTATCGCACCGTGCGCGCGCGTTCGCGGCCCTCCTGCCGCTGCTCGTCGCCGTCTGATCGGTCCGGGGGCAGGAATGAGAACCGGCATCGTTCCCGACTTCAGGTGGATGCGTGTCGGCGGCGAGGGCGCGTCCTAGCCTGGGATGCATGCACGATCATGCCCCCGGGCTCCGGGGCGCGAGCAATCGCCGCCTGCTGACCCTGTCGCTGATCATCACCGCGTCGGTGATGATCGTGCAGATCGTCGGCGCCGCGCTCACCGGCTCCCTCGCGCTCCTCGCCGACGCGGGGCACATGTTCGCCGACACCGCGGCCCTCGTCATCGCTCTCCTGGCGAGCATCGTCGCCGCGCGGCCGGCCAACGATCGACGAACCTTCGGCTATCAGCGGGCCGAGGTGCTCGGGGCCCTCATCAACGGCGTGATCCTCATCGCGCTGTCGGCATGGATCGCCGTCGAGGCGGCGACGCGCCTCGTGGGCTCGGACGATCACGAGGTCGCCGGTGGGCTGATGCTCGTCGTGGCGGTCGTCGGCCTCATCGCCAACGCGATCGCGATGTGGCTCCTGAGTGCGGCGCAGCGCCACAGCATCAACGTGAGGGGCGCCTACCTCGAGGTGCTCGGCGACCTCATCGGATCGGCGATGGTCATCGTCGCCGCGATCGTCATCGTCACCACGGGCTGGACCGGCGCCGACGCCCTCGCCTCCCTCGCGATCGCCGCCCTCATCATCCCGCGCGCGATCGGGCTGCTGCGCGAAGTCGCCTCGGTGCTGAGCGAGGCGGCGCCGGCCGACATCCATGTCGCCGAGATCCGGGAGCACATCCTGCGCACACCGGGCGTGACCGCCGTGCACGATGTGCACGTGTGGCAGCTCACCCGCGGCGCACCCGTGTTCAGCGCGCACGTGGTGGTCGACGACGTCTGCCTTCGCGACGGTCGTGGCCCGGCCATCCTCGCCTCGCTCCAGACCTGCCTCGCCGACCACTTCGACGTCGAGCACTCCACGTTCCAGCTCGAGCCCGCCGATCACGTCGAGCACGACGCGCACGCCTGACCCGGTCTCAGGAGTCCTCGCGCCGCACCTCGGCCGGCGACTTGTCAGGGCGCAGGCCGCGCCAGCGCGCGTGGCGGAGGATCCCCCCGGGAGTGAACTCGGCGAACTCCACCTCGCCGACCACGTGCGGCGACACCCATTGCGCGTCGCGGGCGTCAGCGGCCGGGACGCCCACGAACGGATCGGCGTCGGTGCGCCGGGGGAGGAGCTCTTTCTCCAGTCGCGCCAGCGTCGCGTCGGAGAACCCGGATCCGACGCGGCCCGCGTAGCGCAGACCGTCGTCGCCGGGGATGCCGACCAGGAGCGACCCGATGCGGCCGCTCCGACCGCCCCTGCCCGGCCGGATGCCGCCGATGACGACCTCCTGCGTGCGGGTGAGCTTCACCTTCAGCCACGACTCGCTGCGCGCGCCGCGGCGGTAGCGGGAGGCCGGATCCTTCACGACCACCCCCTCCAGGCCGAATCGCTCTGCGGCGGCGAGAGCCGCATCCACGTCGTCGAAGACCGGCGGCACGCGCAGCGGCGACGCCGCGTCGCCGGCGATGCTCTCCAGCAGCTCCCGCCGAGCCGACAGCGGCAGGTCGGACACGTCGCGATCATCGAGGGAGAGCAGGTCGTAGAGATACCACTGCACCGGCGTGCGCGCCGCCTCCCGGGCGATCTCGCGCCGGTCGGTGAGGTTGATGCGACTCTGCAGCAACGGGAAGCTCGGTCGTCCGGATTCGTCCAGCGCGACGACCTCGCCGTCGATGATCGCCGGCACCGGCCCGAGGTCGGGCGGTGCCGCCGTGAGCTCCGGGTAGGTCGCCGTGATGTCGGCGCCGCTGCGTGCACGCAGCAGGAGGGAACGGCCGTCCCAGATGCCGAGTGCGCGCACGCCGTCCCACTTCAGTTCCGCCCACGCGGAGCCCCCCGGGTCGGCCCAGCGTCGCGCAGCCTGCCGAGCGATGGCGGGCGTTGCGTTGACGGCGAGCATCGGTCGCAGGGCGCTCGAGTCCGGCGCGGCGCCCGACCTCTTGTCCGCATGTCCCGCTTTCCGTCCTTTCGCCGTGGTCTTCGCCGCAGTTTTCGGGACATGCTCGGCGGGGGTGGGGCCTTCCGCGTCGGCGATCAGGTGCGCGTGGTCGGCTGGCTCGACGGGTGCACCCTCGGCCTGCGGTCGGCCGACGGCATCCGTCTTCATGCGGTGCAGCAGCCAGGTGGACTTCTCACCCTCACCGTCCGTGCGGATCAGAGCCAGGCGCACGTCACCGAGGGGGCCGTCATCGCGGCCGCGGGCGGTGAAGATGACCTCGTCGTCGCGCCACTTCTCCAGCTCGTAGTGACCGGTGTCCCACACCGTCATCGTGCCGGCACCGTACTCGCCCTTCGGAATGACGCCGCGGAAGTCGAGGTACGACAGCGGGTGGTCCTCGGTCATCACCGCGAGGTTGTTGCGTGCGTGGGTGTGGGGAACTCCGCGCGGCACCGCCCAGCTCACGAGCACTCCGTCGCGTTCGAGGCGGAGATCCCAGTGCAGCCGGGACGCGTGGTGCTCCTGGATGACGAATCGAGGCTGCGCGCGCGGATCGGACGGCTCCCCGGCGGGATGCTCGGGCACGGGCTCCGGTGTGCGTGACGCGGAACGCTTGGCGATATAGGCCGTGAGCGGCGCGCGGGACGGACGCGGATCGAGGGCGGCGAGGGGATCGCCCAGCCGGTCCACGCGACGCAGCACCTCGTCGAAGGTCAGATGCGAGAGCTTCGGATCGTCGAGTTCCTCCCACGTGCGAGGCGCGGCGACCGTCGGGTGAGCACGTCCCCGAAGCGAGTAGGGTGCGATGGTCGTCTTCGCGGCGTTGTTCTGGCTCCAGTCGATGAACACGCGACCCGCACGCTCCGCCTTCGCCATCTGGCTGACGACGAGGTCGGGGTGGTCCGCCTCGATCGCCCGGGCGAGTTCCCGAGCCACGCCGGAGACCTGCTCGCTCGACCAGGCGCCGTCCAGGTGCGCGTAGAGGTGGATGCCCTTACTGCCGCTTGTCACCGGGAAGGCCTCGAGCCCCATGCCATCGAGGATGTGCCGCGCGTGCCGAGCGACCTCAGCACACTCGGCGAGACCAACGCCCGGACCGGGGTCGAGGTCGAGAACGATGCGGTCGGGAGTGCCGCGCTGGCCGTCGGCGTCGAAGCGCCACTGGGGCACGTGGAGCTCCAGGCTCGCGACCTGGGCGAGGTAGACGAGGGTCGGCACGTCGGCGATGAGCGGATAGTCCTTCGGGCCGCCCGAGTGGGCGATGGGCAGGCGCCGCACCCACGCGGGGGCGCCCGGTTCGAGGTCCTTCGCGAAGAACGAGGCCCCGGGGTGGGCCTCGGTGCCGACGCCGTCCGGCCAGCGCTTGCGGGTGACCGGGCGTCCGGCCACGTGCGGCAGGAGCACGTCAGCCACGCGCGTGTAGTAGTCGATCACCTCGCCCTTGGTGGTGCCGGTGGCGGGATACAGCACTTTGTCGAGGTTCGTCATTCGCAGACGGCGGCCGTCGATGCGCACCAGCTGTTCCGCCCCGGCCATGGCCTCAGGTTAGTGCGGGAAGTCCTCCGCACGGCCCGCCCGCCGTCCGCAAGGGGTGGCAGCGAGCCCTGTGACGGGTGTGTACTGGTGTGGTGAGAGCCATCTGGAAGGGCGCGCTGACCTTCGGCCTGGTCAATGTTCCGGTCAAGGTCTACTCGGCGACCGAAGACCACGACGTTCCGCTGCATCAGGTGCACAACGCCGACGGCGGACGCATCCGCTACCAGCGCATCTGCGAGATCGACGGCGAGGTCGTGCCGTACGCCGACATCGACCGCGCCTACAACGACGGCGAGAAGACCGTGATCCTCACCAAGGCGGACTTCGATGCGCTGCCGAGCGAGCGCAGTCGAGAGATCGACGTGGTCGAGTTCGTGCCGAGCGAGCAGGTCGACCTGCTGACGCTCGACAAGGCGTACTACCTCGAACCGGACTCGGCCTCGCCGAAGGCGTACGTGCTGCTGCGGAAGACCCTCGAGCAGACCGACCGCACCGCGATCGTGCGTTTCTCGCTGCGGCAGAAGACGCGCCTGGCGGCGCTCCGTGTGCGCGGTGAGGTGCTGGTGCTCCAGACGCTGCTGTGGGCGGACGAAGTGCGGGAGGCGTCCTTCCCGGCGCTCGACGAATCCGTCAGGATCTCGGCGAAGGAGCTGGAGATGTCCGCCGCTCTCGTCGACAGCTTCGCGAGCGATTTCGACCCGGAGGAGTTTGAAGACGAGTATCAGGCCGAGTTGCGCACGCTCATCGATGCGAAGCTCGAGCAGGGCGACGCCCTCGACACCGCGGAGACCTTCGGTGAACGCGACGACGACGCTTCCGGCGGCGAGGTGATCGACCTCATGGAGGCCCTTCGGGCGAGCGTGGAGAAGTCGCGCGCCGCGCGGTCGGCGACCACCTCGGGTACGAAGGCATCGAAGGAGTCGGACGGCGAGGGGTCGGCTGCGCCGCCGAAGAAGAAGCCCGCGAAGAAGTCGGCCAAGGCGTCGTAGCCGCCATCCCCGCGGCTCCCGCGCGTGGGTCAGCGTCCGGGGGCGTCGGGATCGTCGTGGTCGTGACGGCGGGCGCTCTCGCCGTAGCGGTCCGGGTGGTCGAAGACGTCGTGCTCGAGCACGAGGTGGCGGGCTTCGTCTTCGTCGGTGACGACGTCCTCTCCTGCCTCGGCAGCTCGGCGCGCCTTCCGGCGCTGCTGCACGTAGTGGGTCGCGACGAAGGCGACGGTCCCGAGCACGGCGACGAGCAGGATGACGTCGATGTAGTCCGCGACGATCTGGCCGACTCCGGGGATGAGACTGATGCCGTATCCGAAGACGGTGAGCCCGAAGCCCCACAGCACCGCGCCGATGAGGTTGTAGAGCGTGTAGGTCCACTTGTTCATGTGCCCCACACCCGCGGCCACCGGCGCGAAGGTGCGGACGATGGGCACGAAGCGCGCGAGGATGATCGTGAGCCCGCCGAACCGCTCGAAGAACGCGTTCGTGCGCTCGACGTTCTTGACGCTGAAGAAGCCGGATTCCTTGCGCTCGAAGATGCGCGGGCCGGCCTTGTGCCCGATGAGATAGCCGACCTCGCCGCCGAGGAACGCCGCCAGGCCGATGAGGAGTCCGACGAGCCAGACGTTCACGCCGAAGACACCGTGGGGCGGATGCGCGGTGGGATTCGACAGCAGGCCGGCCATGATGAGCAGCGTGTCGCCGGGGAGGAGGAACCCGACGAGCAGGCCGGTCTCGGCGAACACGATCCCGCACACCACGAGGAGCGCCCAGGGACCGGCTGCGTCGATGATCGCGGCAGGGTCGAGGAAGGGGATCAGTGCTGCGGGTCGGAGATCCAAGGAAGTCCCAGCGTCGGAACGGCTTCGGTCAGGGCGTGCGAGGTCATCGCGTGCGGAAGGTGGGACTTGAACCCACACGCCCGAGGGCACAGGAACCTAAATCCTGCGTGTCTGCCGATTTCACCACTCCCGCGAAGTGGGTCAAGTCTACTGACCGCGGTGAACGTCTTCTGTGGGGGTTTCCCCCGGGTTCAGCGCCGGATGCCGACGAGGAAGTAGGCGGCCGGACCGATCCAGTTGACGAGGATCACCGGTACCCACATCGGCTTCGACCCGACGACGTCGCGGTGATCGCGGTGCGCGAGGTCCCAGAAGGCGAGGAAGGCGAACGCGACCTGCACGACGCCGACGACGCCGAGGCCGAGCTTCGAGACGGGGGAGAGGTTCTTCGTGGCGGTTCCCATGGTGATCCTTTCGCAATCGTCTTCATTCTCGCGCGCCCGCTCGCATGGCGCACCTGTGGATAACGAACACGGCGCCGCGCCCGGACTTGCGAGGATTCCCGGGTGACCCTGACCGCCGATCCTGCCGTGTCGGTGGCCGAGCGTGTGCGCGAGCGGTTGCGGCGCGAGGCCGCCGACCCATCGCGTGAACCGGACCGGGCGGCGCAGATCGCCCGCTCCGAGGTGCGACGCCACAACGACTTCGCTCTCGCCCGCGGGCTTCGCCCGGTCGATGACGAGGCTGCGTGTGTGCGGCAGGTGCTCGCGACGGTGTCGGGGTTCGGCGCGCTCCAGGTCTACCTCGACGATCCGAGTGTGGAGGAGCTGTGGATCAACGCGCCGGACCGCATCTTCGTGGCTCGCGCGGGCGTGGCCGAACGGGTGCCGCTCACCCTCACCGACGTCGCCGTGCGCGATCTTGTCGAGCGGATGCTGCACTCGACCGGTCGCCGGGTCGATCTCTCGCAGCCGTTCGTGGACGCGTCGCTTCCGGACGGCTCCCGGCTGCACGTCGTCATCCCCGACATCACGCGTCGTCACTGGGCGGTGAACATCCGGAAGTTCTCTCCCAGCCTGCGCGACCTGCGGGAGCTCGTGCGGACCGGGTCGCTCGCCCCGGAGGCGGCGGAGATCCTGTTCGACGGGGTCCGCACCGGTCGGAGCATCGTCGTGTCGGGTGCGACCCACGCGGGCAAGACGACGCTCCTCGGAGCGATCATCGCCGCCTGCACGCAGGAGACGCGCGTGGTGACCGTGGAGGAGACGTTCGAGCTGGCGGTCGAAGCCCCCGACATCGTGTCGCTGCAGGGCCGGCAGCCGAGCTTGGAGGGCAGCGGTGAGGTGAGCCTGCGACGCCTTGTGAAGGAGGCGCTCCGCATGCGGCCGGATCGCCTCGTGGTCGGCGAAGTGCGCGACGCGGAGGCGCTGGATCTCGTGTTGGCGCTGAACACGGGCGTGCCCGGCGCCGCGACCATTCACGCGAACTCGGCACGCGAGGCGCTGACCAAGCTGGCCGCCCTCCCGCTCTTGGCCGGTCGCAACATCGACGCCGGATTCATCCAGCCGGCCGTGGCCTCGTCGGTGCACCTCGTGGCGCACTGCCGTCGAGAGCCTGACGGCCGGCGTCGCGTGGTGGAGATCGTCGCCCCCACCGGCGTGGACGGCGGCGGCATCGCGGCGAAGACGCTGTATCGCGCTGAGGGTGTGTCGCCGTGACCTGGATCTGGGGTGCGACCCTGGCAGCCGGCATCCTGCTGGCGATCTCCCCCTGGGTCTGGCCGGAGCGACCGAAGCCGCCGGCGGCGGTGACCGGGGGCGTGTCCTCGTTGCTCGAAGGAGCGGGCCTCGCGCGGGTGGCGCCCACGAGCGTCGTCGCCGTCGGCGGGCTGTGCGCCCTGGTCGCGGGTGCACTCGCGTGGCTGATCACCCAGGTCGCCGCGCTCGCCGTGGTGGCCGGCGTCGCCGCCGCCTTCGCTCCCGTCGCCTGGCTGCGGTCGCGGCGCACGCGGTTGCGCCGCACTCGTCGCGGTCTCTGGCCCGATGTGTGCGATCTGCTGATCGCGTCGGTGCGGGCGGGGATGTCGCTTCCGGACGCGGTCGCGGCGCTCGCGGACTCAGCGCCGGCATCGCTGCGCCCGGCTTTCGCCGTCTTCGCGCGCGACATCGCCGCCTCCGGCCACTTCGACTCCGCCGCCGCTCACCTGAAGCAGAACCTCGGAGATCCCGTCGCCGACCGCATCATCGAGACGCTCCGCATGGCGCGTCAGGTGGGAGGGACGGAGCTCACGACGGTCCTGCGGGCGCTGTCGTCATCGGTGCGCGCTGACGCCGCCCTGCGGGCGGAGGTCGAGGCGCGTCAGTCGTGGGTGCGCGGTGCCGCCGTCCTCGGTGTGACGGCGCCGTGGGTCATCCTCGGTCTTCTCGCGCTGCGGCCCGAGGGCGCGCAGGCGTACGGCAGCCCGGAGGGCGTGGTGCTCATCGTCGTCGGTGCGGTCATGTCCGTCGTGGCCTACCGGGTCATGATCCGGCTGGGCCGTCTTCCCGAGCCGCGGCGGTGGTTCGCGTGACGGGCGTGACGGAACTGGCGCTTGCGATCGTGCTGGGCACGGCCTTCGGGCTCGGCGCATGCTTCGTGCTCGCGCGGGCTCCGCGCATCGGGGCGCCGAGCCTGTCGCGCCGGATCGCCCCGTACGTGCGCGACGTCGTGGACCCGCGCGGTGTCGTCGTCGACGGGGGCGGCCTTCCCGCGTGGGACGCCGGCACGATCGGACGACGCCTCGCGGACGCGCTCGGTCGCGTGGTGGGCTCGTCGGAGGCGATCGAGCGGCGCCTGCGGCAGGCGGGGTGGCGCGTCGACGTCACCACGTTCCGGGCGAGGCAGCTCGGCGGTGCCCTCGCCGGCTTCGCGGCCGGCGGTGTGTTCGCGGTGGCGCTCGTTCTGCTCGGACGCGGGGGAGCCGCATCCCTTCTGCTGCCGGTCGTCGGTGGGGCGATCGCCTACTTCGGGTGCGACGTGTGGCTGTCGCGGGCGGCGTCCGCCCGACTGTCGCGCATCAGCGAAGAAGTGCCGACGGTCTTGGAGTTCCTCGCGCTGTGCCTCTCGGCGGGCGAAGGGATGCTCGACTCGCTGCGTCGCGTGTCGTCGGTGGGCGCCGGCGAGCTGACGGCCGAGATCCGGACCGCGGTGGTGGAGGTGGGCACGGGGTCGTCGCTGGCGGATTCCCTTGCGGCGATGGCGCATCGGCTCGAGCTTCCCGCGCTCACACGCAGCGTCGATCAGATCGTCGCGGCCATCGACCGTGGTGCGCCGCTCGCCGACGTGCTCCACGCTCAGGCCGCCGACGCCCGCGAAGACGCCAAGCGCGCGCTCATCGAGAGTGCGGGACGCAAGGAGATCGCGATGTTGGTGCCCCTCGTCTTCATGATCCTGCCGCTGAGCGTTCTGTTCGCGGTCTTCCCCGGGATCCTCATGCTGCGGCTGGGGGTCGGATGACACAGAAGGAGAATCGGATGTTGCGAATCTGGAGCCGCTTCGAGGTCGCCGTGCGTACGCGCATTGCCGACGCCCTGGAGGACGAGACCGGTGACGTGCCCGGCTGGGTGCTGATCACGCTCATGACGGCCGGGCTCGTCGTGGTGATCTGGGCGCTCGCGGGTCCGGCGCTGGCCGGTCTGTTCGAGCAGGCGATCAACCGCGTGTCGGGTCTCTGACCCGGTGACGAGGCTCCGCAGGCGCATCGCGGCCGCCCTCGCGGATGACACGGGTTCGGCGCCGGTCGAGTTCGTGCTCGTCGGCGTGCTCCTGACCGCCCTCACGCTGGCCGTGCTGCAACTCGGCGTCGGACTGTACGTGCGCAACGTCGTCCACGACGCCGCCGCCGAGGGCGCGCACCGCGCGGCGCTCGCCGATACGACGCTGGGCGAGGGCGCTGCGCGCACGCGTGAGATCGTCTCGCGAACGGTCGGGGCGGAGTACGCCGCCGACGTCGATGTCACGCAGACCTCCCATCTCGGACACCCGGCGGTTGCGGTGACCGTGCGCGCGACGCTGCCGCTGGCGGGTCTGTTCGGCCTGCCCCACGGGATGGAGGTGACCGCGCATGCGCCCCTGGAGAGCTTCGACTGAGCCGCGGTCCACGGCGACGCCCGCAACGGCTCTCAGGTGGCTGCACGCGAGGGCGACGCGTGTCGTCGCGGACGATGCCGGCTCGGCGGCGCTGGAGTTCATCGTGGTCGGTCTGCTGATGCTCGTGCCGCTGATCTACCTGGTGATCACGTTGTCGCTCGTTCAGCATCAGTCGCTCGGCACCGAGGCCGCTGCGCGTCATATCGCGCGAGCGATCTCGACGGCCGAGGATGCCGGCGCCGCGGCCGGTCGGGTCGAGCGGGTGCTGGCATCGGTCGTCGACGAGTACGGCATCGATCCGGCCGCGGTGCGCGTCGAGGTCGGATGTCGCCCGGCCGGTGACTGTCCGCAAGCCGGCGCCCTGGTGGTGGTCACCGTGTCGGCGACCGTCGCGCTTCCGCTCGTTCCCGATGTGCTTGGGCTGGATCGCCTCGCCAGCGTGCCGGTCGAGGCCACCTCCGCGCAGAAGGTGTCGCGAACGTGGAGTGCGGGATGAGTCGCGCATCGTGTGAGGTCACGAAGCCTCGTGGGGGAGGGTCGGCTCGATGGCGCCGCGCAGCCGCGGGCGAGGAGGGCAGCATCCTGCCGCTCACCCTCGGCTACGTCGTCCTCGCCCTCGTCTTGGTGCTGGTGTGCGTCGACGCGACGAGCCTCTACCTCGCGCAGAAGCGCGTGGACGCGCTCGCCGACGGTGCCGCACTCGCGGGCGCCGACGGGTTCGTCTTCACCACCGTCGGGGGCGAGCCGACCGCGCGGCTGACCGATGCTGCGGTCGCTGAGCAGGCGTCCACGTTCCTCGGGGCGCTCGGCTCCGACGCGGCGATCGTGTCGGCGGGCTCACCCGACGGGGTATCCTCGCGAGTCACTGTCGCCGGTGTCTGGCATCCACCCGTCGTGACCCTGTTCGTCCCGGACGGAGTGCGTCTGGAGTCGACAGCGACCAGTCGCACCGTGCTCCGCTGACAAGCGAGTCGATGACGGGCCGGCGTGGGTGTGGCGGCGTGCGCCGTGTGCGGTCAGGCGAGGCTGCGGTCAGGCGGGACTTGTGAGCTGGATGAGGTTTCCGCACGTGTCGTCGAGCACGGCGGTGACGACCGGCCCCATCGCCACCGGCGCCTGCGTGAACGTCACCCCTCGCCCCGACAGCGCCGTGTGGCTCTCCCTGACGTCGTCGACGGTGAACGAAGCGGCCGGGATCCCGTCGGCCACGAGCGCCGCGCTGTACGTGCGCGCAGCCGGGTGTGCGTCAGGCTCGAGCAGAAGCTCGGGCCCCGACGGATCATCCGGGCTCACGACGGTGAGCCACCGGTGCTCGCCGAGGGGGATGTCGTTCTTCGCGACGAAACCGAGCACACCCGTGTAGAAGGCGAGGGCCTTCGACTGGTCGTCGACGAACACGCTGGTGAGGTTGATGCGGATGCTCATGTCAATCCTTCGCTGGTATCGGCCACCGTTCCGTGATCTCACGGAACGGCTCGGTGTGGAGGTGGTGGATCTTGGTGCGCCCGACCCTCGCGGAACTCACCAGCCCGGCGGACTCGAGCACCGCCAGGTGCTGCGAGATCGCCTGACGGCTCGAGTTCACGCCATGAGTCATGGTGAGCCGGCTGCACAGTTCGAACAGGCTCTGCCCATCGGCACGCGCGAGTTCGTCGAGGAGGAGCCGGCGGGTCGGGTCCGCGATCGCCGCATAGATGTCGGCCACGCCGATCACAATAGGCAAGTGCTAGCTTGCCTGTCAAGGCGCTGATAACTCGCTCGCGCGGCCGATGTGCACCGATTCAGGCTGGAAGCGGCGCGAGCGGCCGACGCGCCCGTGGTGGGCGGCCCGATCCGGTGGCCAGCCTGAGTTGTGGCACGGCGGTGGCGGCAGACACGGCGGAGTGGTCCGGTACGGCGGCGGGAGCCGAGGCGGCGAGATGGCGGAGTTGGAACGGTGGGAGCCGGGATGGCGGCACGGCGGGGCGTCAGGATCCGCGCTCACCAGCCGATGGTGTTGAACCAGTCACGTCGGCGGAGGGCCTCGGATGCCGGTTCGGCCGGATCGGAGGTGTCGTGCGCGGCGAGGGTGTCGTTCACGAGTGAGACGAATCGGAGGCAGACCGGGCAGAGGGCACGGCCGTGGGGCCATCCGTCGGCCAGAGGCGTGGCGGCCCGGCCCTGTGCGCCGGACCCGGCACAGCGGAGGGGGTCTGCCGCGGCACCGGCCCACAGGATCGCGCGGTGCCGGTGCAGACCGGGGTGATCCAGCGGCCGGGTGCATCGTCGCCCGCGATGGCGGCTGCGGCAGAAGTGCACGGTGCTGTGTGAGGACGCGCCCGTGCTGGACGGCACGTCGGAGCTCATCGCGACCTCGGCACGAATCGCGGCACCCACCGCACGAAGGCGCCGGCTCCGGCGAATGCGATCAGGCCGACGACGCCGACGGCGACCGGGAGGGATGCCGCTGCGGTGACCGCCGAGACGAGCAGAGGGCAGGCCGCGCCGCCGGCGTCGGTGAGCGTGCGCCACGACCCGAGGAACGGGGCGGGATCCGTCGGGGGAGCGACATCGGCACCGAGCGTGAGCAGGATGCCGCTGGACAGCCCGTTGCCGACACCGAGCACGGCGGCGAACATCGCGAACCACATCGCGGCCTGCGCGCCGTCGTGGGTGACCGCGAGAGCGGCGAAACCGGCGCCCATCAGCACCATCGACGGAAGCGCCGCCCACAGACGCCCGAAACGGTCCATCACCTGACCGCTGGCGTAGAACAGGGCGAAGTCGATCGCGCCGGAGATGCCGACGACGAGGGCGATGGTCTGCGCGTCGAGCCCGATCGACACGCCCCACAGCGGCAGCACGACCTGCCGGGCCGATCGCACGGCGGAGAGGGACGCGGCCGCGAGTCCGAGCCGCGACAGCACGACGCGGTAGCGCCACATCGTCGCGAAGACCCCCTGTCGCCCGCCGACCGGGATGGTCCCGGAGACGGGTTCGCCGGTGTCCTCGCGGTCGCCGTCTTCGTCGGTCCTCGCCCGCGGGCGACCGCGCTCGGGCACTGCGGTCTCGGGATCGGGGCCGAACAGCACCAGCAGGATGGTCGCGATCAGGCACGCGCCGAAGAACCAGATGGCGGCATGCTCGTCGCCGAAGACAGCCAGCAGGCTCGCGGCGATGAACGGACCGACGAACATGCCGAGACGGAATGTCCCGCCCAGCAGCGACAACGCGCGTGCCCGGAACGACAGCGGCACCCGTGTGGTCATGAACGAGTGGCGGGCGAGGCCGAAGGCGGCGGCGCAGAGTCCGATGACGAAGACGGATGCGGCGAAGACCGGCAGTACCGGGGCCAGGGCCATCGCCACGACTCCCGTGAGTCCGATGAGCCCCGCAGCGGCCATCGTGATCCGTTCTCCGAATCGCGCGACGGCGTAGCCGGCGGGGATGTTGCCGGCCAGTTGGCCGATGACGAGTGACGAGGCCACGAGCGCGCTCACCGCGACGTTCGCGCCGAGTTCGGCGGCGATGACGGGGATGAGCGGGATCACCGCCCCCTCGCCGAGGGCGAACAGCAGGGTGGGGCCGTAGATCATCGGCGCGAAGCGCGTGAGGATGCGTCCCGCGGATTCGGCCATGGTGCTCCCGACGATACCGCGCCACGGGCGCGCCCTCGGGGGAGCGGTCCCACGAGCGCGGATCAGCGGCAGCTGGCCCGACGGCGGTAGGCTGGAGCGTCATGCTTGAACTCGATATGTCCGCCGACATCCAGGCCCTGCGCTCGACCTTCTCCGATATCAAGGCCGTCGTCGATGTCGACGCGCTCGAGAAGGAGATCGCCCGGCTCAGCGACGCCGCCGCCGCTCCCGATCTCTGGGACGATGTGGAGAACGCGCAGAAGGTCACCAGCGCTCTCAGCCACCGTCAGCACGAGCTCAAGCGCGTCACCGAGGTCGAGAAGCGCATCGACGACCTCGAGGTTCTCGTGGAGCTCGCTGTCGAGATGGACGACGAGGATTCCGCCGAGGAGGCACGTCACGAGCTCGCTGAACTCGAAGACGTCGTCAACCAGCTCGAAGTCCAGACGCTGCTGGACGGCGAGTACGACGAACGCGCCGCGGTCGTCACCATCCGATCCGGTGCCGGCGGCGACGACGCGACGGACTTCGCGGAGATGCTGCTGCGCATGTATCTGCGCTGGGCGGAGCGCCACGGCTACTCCACCAAGGTCATGGACACCTCCTACGCCGAAGGCGCCGGGATCAAGTCTGCGACGTTCGAGATCGACGCCCCCTACGCCTACGGAACGCTGTCCGTCGAGGCGGGAACGCACCGGCTCGCCCGCATCAGCCCCTTCGGTGCCGCCGACAAGCGGCAGACGAGCTTCGCCGCCGTCGAGGTCATTCCGGTGATGGAGGAGGCGCAGGAGGTCGACATCCCCGAGAACGACATCCGCGTCGACGTGTTCCGCTCCTCGGGGCCCGGCGGTCAGTCGGTCAACACGACCGACTCGGCGGTGCGGCTGACCCACCTCCCGACCGGCATCGTGGTCTCGATGCAGAACGAGAAGTCGCAGATCCAGAACCGCGCTGCGGCGATGCGGGTGCTGCAGACCCGCCTGATGCTGCTGCAGAAGGAGGAGGAAGCGGCGAAGAAGAAGGAGCTCGCGGGCACCATCACCGCCAGCTGGGGCGATCAGATGCGCTCCTACTTCCTCTACGGCCAGCAGCTCGTGAAAGACCTTCGCACCGGTCACGAGGTCGGGAACCCCGCGACGGTGTTCGACGGCGACCTCGACGGCTTCATCGCCGCGGGAATCCGGTGGCGCAAGCGCAAAGACGACGACGACTGATATCTCGGCCGCTTCGGCGGTATCCGCTAGCCTTCGCATGACAGCATCGGAGGAGTCACCATGTCGTTCCAGGCGTATCTCGACAACATCGAGGCCAAGACCGGTGTCACGCCGCGAGAGTTCATCGTGAGGGCGACCGAGAGGGGCTTCGGACCGGAGACCAAGGCGGCACCGATCCTCGCCTGGCTGAAGGACGACTACGGCCTCGGCCGCGGACACGGCATGGCGCTCGTGCATGTGATCACGAAGGGCGAGCGCATCGATGCGAAGCACGTCGGCACAGACGGTTCGCACCGCGACGCGGTCGACACGCTCTGGCTCGACGGTGCGGCCTCGAATCCACATCCGGGGTGATGCCCGGTGATCGTGACCCCGTTCCTGTTCATTCGTTATGTGACGGGCGAGCCCGGGTGTCGCTGAGGGTGTGACGGATGCGCTCGCCTAGGCTCGTCTCGCCATGATCCGGTTCGAGAACGTCACCAAGCGCTATCGCGGCACCAAGAGCCCCGCGCTCGACAACGTCGACTTCGAGGTGCTCCGCGGCGAGTTCGTCTTCCTCGTCGGCGCGTCGGGATCGGGGAAGTCGTCGTGTCTGCGCCTCATCCTGCGCGAGGAGGTGCCGAGCGACGGTCGCGTCGTCGTGCTCGGACGTGACCTGCGCACGCTGTCCAGTCGCAAGGTTCCCTACTTCCGCCGCCACGTCGGCGCCGTGTTCCAGGACTTCCGCCTGCTTCCGGGCAAGACCGTCTTCCAGAACGTCGCCTTCACCCTGCAGGTGATCGGCTCCTCCCGCGCCTTCATCCAGCAGGCGGTGCCGGAGGTGCTGGCCCTGGTGGGCCTGGCCGGCAAGGAGAAGCGGATGCCGCACGAGCTCTCGGGAGGAGAGCAGCAGCGCGTGGCCATCGCTCGCGCCCTGGTGAATCGTCCGCAGGTGCTGCTCGCGGACGAACCGACCGGAAACCTCGACCCCGGCACCTCGATCGACATCATGCGGCTGCTGGCCCGCATCAACGCCGGAGGGACGACGGTGGTCATGGCCACGCACGAAGCGAACTTCGTCGACCAGATGCAGCGCCGCGTGATCGAGTTGAAGAACGGTGCGATGGTTCGGGACGACAGTCACGGCGGCTACGGCGACACGTCGGGCCTGCCGACCCTCGCGCCCGAGCCGGTGCGCGGCGCGGCCGCGGTGGCGGCGCTCACCGAGGTCCTCGAGGTGCAGCGTGAGGCGGCGGCCTCCATCGCGCGCCGCGCGACCCCCGCCGCTGCGGATCCCTCGACGCCGGTGGCACCCGCTGCCGCGCCGGCGCCGGAGCCCGCTTCAGCGGCCGAGCCGGTGACGCCGGCCGTCGCCCCGGCGCGCCCTGCCGCATCCGTTCCCGAACCGCAGACGACCGGGGTCGCGCCCGTCGCCGAGACGCCGGCAGCCCCATCGGAGGCCGAACCGGGATCCGAGGAACGCCGGCACCGCACGCAGCCGGTGCCGGTCATCGACATCGCCGAGGTCGAGGTGGAGGAGCTGGGTGTCGCCGACCGCCTCGGTCTCGGCAAGGGCGATCAGGACGAAGTGGGGCCGACGTCGTGAGATTCCGTCTGGTCCTCGCCGAGGCTCTCGGCGGGCTGCGCCGCAACGCCTCGATGGTCGTGTCCGTGGTGCTGGTCACCTTCGTCTCACTGACCTTCGTCGGCGCGGCGATGCTCATGCAGATGCAGATCGGAACGATGCGCGATTATTGGGTCGATCGCGCCCAGGTCGCGGTGTACATGTGCACATCGGTCTCGCAGCAGACGGCCACCTGTGCCGACGGCGTCGCGACGGAGGACCAGGTCGCGCAGGTGGAGGAGACCCTCGACGGTCCCGCGCTGGCGCCTCTGATCCGCGATGTGCGCTTCGAGGACCAGGATGAAGCGTACGCGAACGCCTTGGAGCTCCTCGGCGAGGACTACGCGAACATCATCTCGCCCGAGCAGATGAACCAGACCTTCTGGATCAACCTCGTCGACCAGCGTCAGTCCGACGTGCTGATCGAGGCCTTCGCCGGCATGGACGGCGTCGAAGAGGTTGCGGATCAGCTGCAGTACCTCGACCCCCTCTTCTCCGCGCTGACCGTCGCGACCTACATCGCGGTCGGCATCGCGGTGCTCATGCTCGTCGCCGCGGTGCTGCTGATCGCGACGACCATCCGGCTGTCGGCGTATGCCCGACGACGAGAGCTCGGCATCATGCGCCTGGTGGGCGCGTCGAACCGGTTCATCCAGACGCCGTTCGTGTTGGAGGGCGTCTTCGCGGCGTTGCTGGGTTCCGTGCTCGCCAGCGGCGCCGTGCTCGCCGGAGTGCACTTCGGCGTCGAGGACTACCTGCGCGGGCGCGTGGAGTTCGTCACGACGTGGGTCGACGTCGGCGATGCCCTGCTGGTGGTGCCCGTTCTCATCGTGATCGGCGCCGTGCTCGCGGCCCTGTCGGCGAGCTTCGCGATCCGGCGCTGGCTGCGCGCCTGACCGCGCCCGAGCACGGCGTGAGACGCTTGCTAGACTGATGGGCTGCCGTCTCGAGCGGCATCCGTCATACGAGGAGTCATCATGGTCCGGGAACGCGGAGAGAAGGTCGTCGCGACCAACCGTCGCGCCCGCCACGACTACACCATCGAGAAGACCTACGAAGCGGGTCTGGTGCTCATGGGCACCGAGGTGAAGTCGCTGCGCGAGGGGCGCGCGAATCTCACCGACGGCTATGCCTTCATCGACAAGGGCGAGGCGTTCTTGGATGCGGTGAACATCCCGCAGTATTCGCAGGGCCACTGGACGAACCACTCCGCCAAGCGCACCCGCAAGCTGCTGCTGCACAAGGACGAGATCGAGCGTCTCGGCCACGCGGCGTCGGCCGGCGGCTACACCCTCGTGCCGCTGCGTCTGTACTTCAGCGACGGCCGCGCGAAGGTGGAGATCGCGATCGCCAAGGGTAAGGCGGAGTACGACAAACGTCAGACGCTGCGCGAACGTCAGGACAAGCGCGAGGCCGAGCGGGCCATGCGCACCCGCAACCGCCTCGGCGAGTGACCCGCTCGGGCTGACGGGTCGCCCCTCACGGGCGGGTCACAGGTTGGCGGCGAAGGTGGACGCGATGCCGACGGTCACGATAACGTGACCCGCGATGAAGACCTCCGCGCTGAAGATGCTGGTTGCCACCGTCGCGGTCGCGGTCGTCGCCGGCCTCGCCGCCGTCGCGTCGGCGACCGTGATCGCCCCGATGGTCGCCGGCACGACGTCGGATGAGGCCCCGTCGCTTCCCGCAACCAGATAATCGCCTCCGCTACGCCGGCGGCGAGCGAAATCTCCGCCACCTGCATCCGAATCGCACACCCTCCCGGAACACATAGGCATGAGGCGGTGCCCAGCCGCCCGTGATTCCAAGGAGGACTATCGTGCGTAAGACCCTCGCAGCGGGTATCACCGCCGGAGCGATCGCCGCTTTCGGTCTGGCAGCCCCCGCGTACGCCATCTCGGACACCACCGCTGACCTGTCGGTGCTCCATGGCATCCCCGACACCCCCGTCGACGTCTACGTCAATGGCGAACTGACCCTCGACGACTTCCAGCCCGGCGACCTCGCCGGCCCGCTCGACCTCGCCGCGGGCGATTACGAAGTCGCTCTGACGGCGACCGATGCGGCCGACGCGAGCGACCCCATCCTCGGTCCCGTCAGCGTCACCCTCGAAGCCAACACGAGCTACACCGCGGTGGCCCACCTCACCGAGGGCGGCGAGCCGACGGTCACCCCGTATGTGAACGACATCTCCGAGACAGCACCGGGAGAAGGCCGACTGACAGTACGCCACGACGCCGCGGCGCCCGCTGTGGATGTGCTCGCGGGAGGCACCCCGGTGATCGAGAACCTCGCGAACCCCGAGGAGGCGACCCTCGATCTCGCCGCGGGAACGATCGAGGCATCCGTCGCTGCGACCGGCACCACCGACCCGGTGATCGGACCGGCCGACGTCGCCGTCGAAGAAGGTGTGCTCACCATCGTCTACGCGTGGGGCAGCCTCGAGGACGACAACCTCGACCTCGCCGTGCAGACGATCGACGGGCTCCACTCGGCTCCCGACGGTGTTCCGTCCGGCTCCGGCGGCCAGCTGGCCGAGCGCGACGCGATGATGCAGACCCTGCTGATCGTCGGCGCCTTCGGTGTCGCTGCGGCGATCGCCACGTCGGCCGTGGTCGTCTCGCGCAAGCGGGCCGAGCGCTGAGAACCCGCATGATCCGCAAGGCGATCGCGACGGGCCTCGCCCCCCTCGCGATCGTTCTTGCCCTGACCGGGTGCGGACAGGAGTCGGTCACCGAATCCCCCACGGTGACACCGGCACCTGTCCGCACTTCGGCGGCACCCGCACCGACGGCGTCGGTCGACGTGCCGGTCGCGGCGGCGACCCCCTCGCCGCCGCGGCGCGCGGTTCCTCCGACATCGGTCAGCATCGCGTCGATCGGGGTCGACGTGCCCGTGGTCGACGTCGGCGTCGAGGAGGGTGGGTTCATGGAGCTGCCCGAGGATCCCGCGATCGCCGGCTGGTACCGGTGGGGGTCCGATCCGACGAGTGAGACCGGCAACACGGTCATCTCGGCGCATGTGGATGCCCCCGGCTACCCGATCGGGCCGTTCAGTCGCCTTCGCGACCTCGGCGCAGGGGAGCGGATCGAAGTCGCGGACGCCGACGGAGTCGTGCATCCGTACGTTCTCGAGAGCGTCACCTACTACCCGAAGGCGGAGCTGCCCGTCAACGAGCTGTTCTCGCGGGAGGGAGAGGGAACACTGGTGCTCATCACCTGCGGCGGGGCGTTCGACTCCGCCACCGGCCGGTACCAGGACAATGTGGTGGCGATCGCCGCACCCGCCTGAGACGATCGAGGTGGTGACCCGAGAGGCAGGGGGTGGCGTTGTGGATCCCGACGAACGCGACCTGTGCGAGCGGTTCCGCAGAGGTGAGGACCGCGCGCTCGAAGAGGTCTACCGCCGCTGGTCGGCGGTCGTCTTCACCCTCGCGCTGCGCTCGCTCGGTGATCGAGGCGATGCGGAGGATGTCACCCAGAAGACCTTCGTCTCGGCCTGGACATCGCGGGAGAGATACGACCCCGACAAGGCGAAGCTGTCGACATGGCTGGTGACGATCTGCCGGCGGCGGATCGCCGACACGCATGAGGCGCGAGCGCGGGTGAGGCGGCTCCAGGAGGAGATGCAGCACTACACCGATCCCGACAGCCTGGTGGGGTCGGAGATCGACCTGGCCGACAGGCTCCTGCTGGCGGACGAACTGGACCGACTGGAACCGGACGCGCAGAAAGTCGTGAGGCTGGCGTTCTACGACGACCTCACGCACGACCAGATCTCCCATCGGCTGGACATGCCGTTGGGTACCGTGAAGAGCCATATCAGGCGAAGTCTGAAGCGACTGCGAGAACGACTGGAGGTGAGTCATGTCGCATCTTGATGCCGAGAGGCTGGCGCTGATCGCGCTGGGCGAAGACGCCGATCCCGATGAGTCGGCTCATCTGCAGGAGTGCAGCCTGTGCGCGACGGAGTTCACCGAGCTCAGCCGTGCCGTGCTGGTGGGACGCTCGACGCTCACCGTCGGCGACCTCGAGGCGCCGCCGGCTCGCGTGTGGGAGCGCATCGCCGCCGAGGTCGGAATGGCGGCCGCCTCGGCGCCCGACGTCGACACCGACAGCGCCACGATCGATGTGGCGCCCGCGGCGGACATCGTCGACGGCCCGGCGGCGTCGGATTCAGACGAGACGCCCGAACCGAAGCGGGGAACGCGACGCTGGACGAAGGTCGTCTTCGCGCTGGCCGCGTCGGTGGCCGCCGTTCTGGTCGTGGTCGGGGTCACCTCGATCCTCCGCCCGGCGCCCACGGAGCTTGCCGCGGCCGCTCTCGACGCGTTCCCGGGTCACCCTGGTGCTGCCGGCACCGCGGTCGTCGTCGAGGACCCGGATGGTGAGCGTCGGATCACGGTCGAACTCGACGCGGATGCCGCCGGCACCGACGCCTACCGCGAGGTGTGGCTGATCACCGCCGACGCGTCGGCGATCGTGAGCCTCGGTGTGCTAGAGGGATCGGAAGGCACCTTCGCGATTCCTGACGACGTCGATATCGACGAGTACGTGCTCGTGGACATCTCCGAGGAGCCTCTCGACGGTGATCCCACGCATTCGGGCGACTCGATCGTGCGCGGCGAGCTCGAATCGGTGTGACGTGCGGGAATGGCGGATGCCGCGCATCCGTTGTATTCTGATGTGCTCGGATTCCATCGGATCCGAGCTTGGCAACTCCACAGTGTGACAACGGTCCTTCGCACGAAGGAACGCACGGGGATGATCGGTTTCGACATCGTCTGCGTAACTGCGTGAAGCGGGCCGAGGATGCAGGGTTATCTCGTGAACGCCCCCTGCAAACCAATAACTGCCGATAAGAAGCAGTCTGACTTCGCCCTCGCTGCGTAAGCGAGCCCGATAGTCCGTCAGTCCGTGCGTGATCCCGTCACGGGTACTGGCGTCATCTAGGGATCTTGCTGCGTGACGGCGTCTGGACGTCACGCGGGACTCTTTCCAGGCTGGGCCCGTCGACTTAGGTGTCTGTGACAAAGGTCGGGGCCGAGCAGAACGTCTGCACAGACTGCGCCCGGAGAAGCCGCAGCGACCCAGCGATGGACGGGGGTTCGATTCCCCCCATCTCCACAACCGTTGTCACCTCGAGGAGGCCCCGGAATCCCGCGTCACGGCGTGCGGATCCCGGGGCCTTCATGTGTTTCAACAGTGCCGCCGCACGGGACTTCTTCACCGAGACCGCGACGGTATACCTCAAAGGCTGACGGGAGCGGCTGCATCGGCCGACGACGTCTCTGCCGGTGATGCCGCCTGCTCGGGCGGGACCCACTGCAGCAGGTCACCCGGTTGACACTCCAAGACATCGCACAGGGCGTCGAGGGTGGAGAAGCGCACCGCCTTGGCTCGTCCGTTCTTCAGCACAGCCAGGTTCGCCGGCGTGATGCCGACGCGTTCGGCGAGCACGCCGACGGCCATCTTGCGGCGCGCGAGCATGACGTCGATGTCGATGACGATCGGCATCAGACGACCTCGTCGAGCTGGGCGCGGAGCACTCCGAGATCGACCTCCTGCTGCGTCGCCTGCCGGAGCAGGGCTTTCATGATCACGACGATGAGGCGACACCGCCGAGCACGAGCGCGACGCCGCAGATGAGAGCGACGACGCCGGGCGCGATGCCGCCGGGGGCGAGCAGCGCGGCGACGGCAGCGCTGACGAGCGCCGCCGCGAAGACGGACCACGCGATCGCGTCCACGTAGCGGAACGACGAGGGGCGGAAGACCGATCCGCGACGTACCCGTGTGAGAAGGATCAGGATGCAGACGGCGCACACCTGCAGACAGACGATGCCGAGCACGAGCACGCTTCTGGTCGCGCATCCCGAATTCACCCTTGGCATCGCGCATCGCGTGTGTTTGACTGTGACCGGTCACAGGCATTCGTGCCCCCAATCCTGTGACCGCTCACAGTCACGTGTCGACGGCGCCGGTCACGCCGGGAGCCGAGATGCCGCCATCGACCTGACCCGCGCGCTGCGCGGCTTGCCGGATCAACGACGATCGAGAGGAACCTTCATGGTCACACGTCAGCGAGCACGCCTGGTCGCGGCAGCGGCGATAGCGGGAACGGTGAGCGCCTTCGCCACCGCGGCCACCGCGGCGGCGGACGAGCCGGTCGAAGCCGGGATCACGGTCCCGGTGGTCGAGGGCCTGAGCGCGGACTTCATGAACGGGGTGGACGCCTCGTCGATCCTGTCGCTCGAGGAGTCGGGGGTGACCTTCCGGGACTTCGACGGCGAAGAGGCCGACGTGTTCGACGTCTTCGCGGATGCGGGCGTGAACTACTCCCGCATCCGCGTCTGGAACGACCCCTACGACGCCGACGGCAACGGCTACGGCGGCGGCACCGTCGACGCCGAGCGCGCGACCGAGATCGGGCTGCGTTCGACCGCTGCCGGGATGCGCGTGTTCGTCGACTTCCATTACTCCGACTTCTGGGCACATCCCGGGCAGCAGCCGCTGCCCAAGGCGTGGGAGGGCATGACGACCGCCGAGCGCGCCGACGCGATGTACGACTACACCGTCGACACCCTCAGCCGCATGGACGACGCCGGCGTCGATGTCGGGATGGTTCAGATCGGGAACGAGAATTCCGGTCTGCTGCTCGCCGAGACGGCGTGGCCGGAATCCGGGCAGCTCTTCGACGCCGCTTCGCGGGGTGTGCGGGATGCGCTCGGCGACGACGTGAAGATCGCGATCCACTTCACCAACCCCGAGCGCGGCAACTACGGCTCCCTCGCGGACAGTCTCGCCACGTACGACACCGATCCGGCCACCGAGGGCGTGCAGCCCATCGACTACGACGTGTTCGCGTCGTCTTACTACGCGTACTGGCACGGAACGCTGGAGAACCTCACGAGCCAGCTGGCCGGTGTCGCCGAGACCTATGGCAAGGACGTGATCGTCGCCGAGACCTCGTGGGCGTACACGCTCGAAGACGGCGACGGGTACCCCAACAACATCCGCACCGCGTACGACCAGTACTCCACGTCGGTGCAGGGCCAGGCTCTCGCGGTGCGCGATGTCATCGAAGCGGTCGCGAAGGTCGGGGATGCCGGTCTCGGCGTCTTCTATTGGGAGCCGGCGTGGCTCCCCGTCGGTCCGCCGGAGGAGATCGAGCAGAACCGGCTGCTGTGGGAGGAATTCGGATCGGGCTGGGCCTCGTCTCACGCCGCCGACTACAGCGCCGACGCGGCGGCGAACTACGGCGGGTCCGGCTGGGACAACCAGGCGATGTTCGACTTCGAGGGTCGACCGCTGGAGTCGCTGCGGGTATGGGACTACGTGCGCTACGGCACCGTCGGCCCGCGCGATGTCGATACCGTCGCCTCGCCGGAGATCACTGTCGTCGATGGCCAGTCGTGGTCGCTCCCCGAGACGGTCGCGGTGTCGTACACCGACGGCACGACGGAGCAGCAGGATGTGACCTGGCAGGGGCACGAGTCCTGGTTCGTCGGCGCGGGCACCTACGAGGTGCCGGGAACGACGGATGCGGGCCTCGAGTCGACGCTGACGGTGACCGTTCTCGACGGCGACGCCGACGGGCAGAATCTCCTCGCGAACCCCGGGTTCGAAGACGGCGTCGCTCCGTGGACGGGAACGGGCACGGGCTACACGATCAGCGCGACCGACGACCCGTTCGCGGGTACGCGTTCGACGCACTGGTATCGCGCCGGCGGCGACTTCTCGTTCACGATCTCTCAGGAGATCACCGGTGTCTCCGCCGGCGATTACCGCCTCTCGGCGCAGGCGCAGGGACGCGCCGCGGTCGCCGGCGAGGCGACCTCGATCTCGCTGGCTTCGGGCATCGAGAGCGCGTCGGCGCCGTTCACGCTGAGCGGCTACGAGGGGTGGCAGAACCCGCGCACGCCGATCGTCACGGTCGCCGAGGGGCAGAGCGTCACGGTCTCCGCGACGTTCTCCCTCAAGGACGGCGCTTGGGGCACGATCGACGAGTTCGAGCTCGTCGAGGTGACCCCCGTGGTCGAAGCCGACACGTCAGCTCTGGAGGCGGTGTACACGGAGGGCGCGGCCATCGACCGCGACGGGTGGACGGCGGCCTCGCTGCTGGCCTTCGACCGGGCCATGACCCGCGCCGAGGTGATCCTCGACGCGTCGTCGCCGAGCCAGGCATCCGTGGATGCTGCGGCCGCGGCCCTGCGCACGGCCATCGACGACCTCGAAGCCGGAGACGGAAGCATCCCCGATCCGACCGTGCGCACCGTCGAACTGACCGTCGTGGACGGCGAGCCGATCGACCTTCCCGACGAGGTCACCGTGGTCGCCTACGACGATTCGACGACCACCGAGGCGGTGACCTGGAACGACGGACTGGACGCGATCGCCGGTCCCGGCACGTACACCGTGACCGGTGTCACCGAGAACGGCTGGACGGCTCGGGCCGAGATCGTCGTGACGGCGCGCAACGAGATCGCCAACGGCGGGTTCGAGAAGGGTATCGACGACGTCACGCCGTGGACGATCGAAGCGGACCCCTGGCCGGAAGACGAGGGCTCCTTCTGGGTCACCGCGTCGGCGGGTTCCGACGGCGATGAGGGTGAATACGCCTTGAACTACTACGTCGACGGGCAGCCGTACGCGTTCACCGCGCTCCAGGATGTCGACCTGCCTGCGGGCACCTACGAGCTGTCCGCCGCGGCGATGGGTGGCAGCGACGTGGGCGATCCGGCTCAGATCGACCTCGTCGCGAGCGTCGGCGGTGTGGAGCAGACGCAGGCGTTCACCCTGAGCGGCTGGCCGACGTGGGACCGACCCACGCTTCAGATCGTGCTCGACGAGGCCGCGACGGTCACGGTGGGCGTTCGCGGTCTCGGGGATGACGGTGACTGGGGCTACCTCGACGCCTTCACGCTCGTTGCAACGGATACGGGTGACGGCGACTCGGGCGGATCCGACGGCGGGTCGGGCGGTTCCGACGCAGACGCAACCGGCGGCGACACCGACGGTTCGAGCGGCGACGGCACCGACGAGGAAGCGGAAGGTGGGGTCTCGGGATCGCCCTCCGGCGAGATCGCGCAGACCGGAGCCCCGAGCATGACGGGTGCGCTGGCGGGTGCGCTCGGACTGCTGGCTCTCGGAGGCGCCCTCGTCGTCGCCTCCCTCCGCCGCGCTCGTCGCGAGCAGACAGGTTCCTGACCGTCGCCATGGCGCGGTGTCCGTCGGCGGCACCGCGCCATAGCCCATCGCTGGGGCCGGGAGGGAGGCCTTGCCACCGTCGCCGCGCTCGCGAAGCATGGCCGCGAGTCGAGAACGAGCGGAGAATCATGACACGCACGATCATCATCACCGGGGCGAGCGACGGAATCGGCGCGGCATCGGCGCGCCAGCTTCACGAGGCGGGGGAGCAGGTGATCGTGGTCGGCCGCGATCCCGACAAGACCGCGGCCGTCGCGAAGCGACTGGATGTGCCGTCGCACGTCGCGGACTTCGCCGATCTGGCGCAGGTGCGTGATCTGGCGGAGACGCTCCTGCAGCAGTATCCGCGCATCGACGTGCTGGCCAACAACGCCGGAGGCGTGTTCGGCGAGCGCACGGAGACCCGGGACGGATACGAGCTCACCTTCCAGGTGAACCATCTCGCCCCGTTCCTGCTCACGAATCTGCTCGTGGAGCGGCTTCGCACCTCACAGGCGTCGGTGATCCAGACATCGAGCCAGGCCCAGCGCTTCTCTCGGTTCGCGATCGACGATCTGCAGGCGCGCCGGCGCTACTCGGCGGGGCGCGCGTACGGCAACAGCAAGCTCGCGAACGTGCTGTTCACGAAGGAGCTGCATCGTCGGTTCGGGGAGGCGGGAGTGTCGGCGGTGTCGTTCCACCCGGGCGCGGTGGCGACCGGCTTCGCGGCTGCCGCGCGGGGTCCGTGGCGGATGCTCTATCAGAACGACCTGTTCAACCGCATCCTCGACGGCACGGACGTCGGAGGGTCGAAGCTGACGTGGATGGCGATGGGAAAGCCCGGCTTCGACTGGGAGCGCGGCGGGTACTACGTGAACAATCGCCTCGCCCGGCCGCATCGTGACGCGGAGGATCCGGCGCTCGCGCGCGCCCTCTGGGACCGCAGCGCCGAGCTGGTCGGTCTCTGAGCACGGCCGCATCCGCGCGGCACACGGGAGAGGATGGCGTGGCCTTCGCGTCACGTGCTCCGGTGAATCGTGGTCAACCGAGCCCGACCACGAAGCCGAATCCGTCGACCGCGGCGCCGAGAGCCGCTGTGCCACTGAGCACGAAGACGGCCGTGGCGTGCTCGGGATGGATCATCATGCGCACTTCGGTGCCGAGGAACATCTCCGGATCCGCCCCGGGAATCGCGGCGGCGAGCATCTCGACGGCGGCGTCGGAGTCCACGTGCGGCGCCTGCCAGCCCGTTCCGCCGACCCACCAGTTGTTGGATTCGCCGTCGTCGTGGTTCGACCCTTGGCCCAGGCACAGCGGCATGCTGCCCGACAGCGTGCCGCCGTGCGCGGCCAGCTCGCCGCAGAACGCGAAATTCAGCTCGCCGGGCGATGTCGTTCCCTGGTTGACGCCCGCACCGATCATGGTGCCGTCCGATCCGACCTGCCCGTCGAACCACTCAGCGACGCCCGAGCTGGCTTCGCGGCCCGCTGTGACGTTGACGCTGTAGTTGTTGACCTCGTAATTGTGCAGGAACGTGTTCCACGCAACTCCGGCGTAGGAGGTCGTGTCGTGCACTCCCGCCCACAGTTGGTTGTCGGTGATCGACCATGCGCATCCGTCGCACGACACCGACCACGAGGTCGGCAGCTCGAGGCTCGCGTCGGCGAGCTTGGCGGCGAACGCCCTCAGCGCGATCGCTTCAGCCGTGGTGAGGTTCGGCGGATCGCTGTCGACGAAGTTCGTGATCGCCGTTCCGAGCGGGGCCAGAGCAAGCGGCGGCAGGTCGGAGAGGCTGTAGAGCGAGAAGTAGTTTGCGTGCGCATCGCCCATGCTCACCTCGAACTCGTTCGAGGACAGGCCGTCGGAGTCCAGGCAGGCCACGAGACTCGTGGCCTGGGAGTCGGCGGCATCGGCATCGACGTGGCAGATGCCACCGACTCGCCCGAAGTCCGCTCCGCCCATCCACCAGTTGTTCTCCAGACCGCTGTCACCCTGCCCGAAGCAGGTCTCGACGGATGCGGAGCCGTAGTCGAGGAACGTCAGCGTGCCGCAGAAAGCGTAGTGGAGCTCCTGCGGCTCGTCGTTCGTGTCGATGTCGGTGTGCACGGCGGCGCCCCCGGTCTGGCCGTTGTACCAGGATGCGACGGAGTCCTCACCGTCGTGCGTTCCCTGCACATCGAGGGTCAGACGATTGTCGCCGCTGTCCCAGCTCTGTCCCTGGTAGGCGAAGTCCTCGCCGGACGATGCGCCGTCGTACGCGAACGAGATCTCACCCAGGTCGCTGCGGATCTCGACGGTGTCGTCGTGGGTCTTCGACAGCTCGGGATCCGTATCGGGTTCGGGTGCGGGAACGGGCTCGGGTGCAGGGTCGACATCGCCGGTCGACGGCGACCCGGAGCCGTTGTCTCGCGAGGATCCGCTTGCATTGTCGGTGTCGACGCTCTGAACCGGCGCCGTGCGACTTCCCCCGTAGGGCGCGGACGGACCCGTCCACGGCGTCGTGACATCCTCCTCGGGTGACGGCGTCGGCGTGGTCGTCGCCGTGGGAGTCGGTGTCGCGGAGGCTTCAGGGAGCGGCGCTGCGCTTCCCTCGGATGCATCAGGGGATGCCGTGGGAGTGGGTGTCGGCGCGGCGTCGTCTTCGACGGTCGCAGTGCACGCGGTGAGGAGAAGCCCCGTCGCCAGAGCGACGGCCGCGGCGCGGCGGGTGAAGGGGGAGCGTCGGTTCGGCATGGCGTCTTTCTCGGGAGGCATCCGGCGGGATGAGAGGCGTGACGGTGCGCGTGGTGCCCTCGTGTGGCGGGAGGGCGGGTCGGGTTCCGCCCCGGTCCACGTTAATGCGTCAACCCCCTCCGCACCGCTGAGCGACCTGCGAGGCTGAGCGATGCATCCCTCTTTCGAGAGAGCGAGACGAAGGAGAACCATGAAGAATCGAACGCTCGGCCCGTACACCGTCTCGGCGATCGGCCTCGGTGCGATGCCGGTGTCGATGAATCGCGACAACACCTACCCCGCGCGCGATGATGCGATCGCGATGATCCATGCGGCCCTCGACGCCGGGGTGACGCTGATCGACACCGCCGACATCTACGCGCCCGCCGATGCCGAGATGGGCCACAACGAACAGATCGTGCGCGACGCCCTCGCCTCGTGGGGCGGCGACACCGACGGCATCGTCGTCGCCACCAAGGGCGGTATCGTCCGCCAGGCGGACGGCGGTGTCGGTCGCGACGGGTCGCTGCCGTACCTGCGGTCTGCGGTGGAGAAGTCGCTGCGGAACCTCGGCATCGATGCGATCGACCTGTACCAGTACCACCGGCCGGATCGGTGGATGGTCTATGGCGACATCATGGACAACCTCAAGACCCTCCGTGAGGAGGGCAAAGTGCGGCAGATCGGCATCTCGAACGCGAGCGTGGAAGAGATCGACATCGCCCGGCAGGTGCTCGGCGAGGGAGTGCTCGTCAGTGTGCAGAACGAGTTCTCCCCGAAGCACCCCGGCAGCTACGACGAGTTGCAGCACTGCGCCGAACACGGCATAGCGTTCCTGCCGTGGAGCCCGCTCGGCGGCACCGGCGGCGGGGCGCGTGACGTCGGAGAGCGGTTCGGCGCCTTCGCGGCGATCGCCGATGATCATGGCGTCAGCCCCCAGCAGGTCGTGCTCGCGTGGGAGCTGTCGCTGGCGGACGTGGTCATCCCGATCCCGGGCGCCCGTCGACCCGCGTCCATCACCGACAGTGCCCGGGCGGCCGACCTGCAGCTGAGCGACGACGAGCTCTCCCGCTGCTCGGCGGCTGTGGGGCTGGAGGTCTGAGCGGAGGGATGCTGCCGCGGACGTGGGGTTGCAGCAGCATCCCTCACCCGCGCTCACGGGCGAAGGAGCACCTTGCCCACACGGCCGGCCTCACCGCTCGCGCGCACCGCGTCGGTGATGTCGTCGAGAGCGTGGACGGATGACACCGGCAGGTTGATCGTGCCGTCGGCCAGACGTGCGCGCAGTTCCGCGGCGAGTTCACCGCGGCGCGCGGGGGTGACGCGGGGACGGGCGCCCCAGAATCCCCGCACCCTGGTTTGGCGGAACAGCACGTCACCGACGGCGAGATCGAGCCGGGGCGAAGCCATCGCTCCGAAGACCACGAGCTCGCCGCCCTCGCCGAGCAGCGACAGCACGTCGCCCGCCGCGCTCCCTCCCACGGAATCGACGCCGGCGCGCGGGCTGGCGCCGTCGAGCAGCGCGGCGACGCGCTCGCGCCAGTCGTGGTCATCAGTGGCGACGACGTCGTGGATGCCGGCCGCGGCAAGTTCGTCGACGGCCTCGGCCCGGCGCACGAGGTTGATCACGCGGATGCCGCGACTCGGTGCCAGGCTCGCCACCAGTCGTCCGACGGCGCCGTTGGCGGCGTTCTGCACCATCCACTCGCCTGCCTCGAGCGAGAGGTCGTCGAGGAGCGTGAGCGCCGACATGGGCATCGCGAACATCTGCGCGGCGACCTCATCGGGGATCTCGTCGTCGACGGGAACCGTCGCACGGGCGGGCAGGACGACCTCCTCGGCCCAGACGCCGTGGCCGCTCGCGGTGACACGCTGACCCACCTGTCGGTCTCCGACGTCGGCACCGACGGCATCGATCAGACCCATCGCCTCGGTTCCCGCGCGAGCCGGAAGATCAGGCAGGACGCCGTACTGCCCGCGCACGGTCATGAGGTCGTGATTGTGGATGGCGGCGAGCACGATGCGCACCCGCACCTCTTCCGGGCCCGGTTCGGGCCGGTCGATCTCATCGATGGCGAGCACCTCCTCCGGGGCTCCGAAGGTGCGGTGGATTGCTGCGCGCATGGTGTCTCGCTCTCGTCGGCCGTCTCGGCGCGATTGCGCCGCGCGGTCTTCCAGCGTAGGTCGCCCGTGGGCTCGCAGACGCCGTGATCTTGACGGCATACTTGCTTTTTGCAAGTGTTTGCGTATGAGCCTCTTCATCACGTGCCCCGTCGAGAGCGTCGAACGCTCGACCGCCTTCTACACCGCCCTCGGGTGGACCATGGATCCTGACATGTCCGACCACAACGTGTCGTGCTTCGCGGTCGCGCCAGGGCAGTACGTCATGCTCGGCAGTCGAGAGATGTACGCGAGTGTGGGCGGCACCGACGACCTGATCGGCGGGGCCGAGACACCGTCGAAAGTGACCGTCTCGTTCGACCTCGGCAGCAGTGAGGCGGTCGACGAACTCACCGAGCGCGCCGGCGCCGCGGGCGGGCGGGTCGGGGACACCGACGACTACCCGTTCATGTATCAGCGCCAGTTCGACGACCCCGACGGATATCACTATTCGCCGTTCTGGATGAAGTCGGAGGCCGGTCCGCAGGAGTGAGCGACCTCGCCGCCGCCCTCGATGTCGTCGGCGCCCGGTGGGCCCTGCTCATCGTGGGCCGGCTCCTCGACGGACCACAGCGCTACGGTGATCTGCAGCGCGACCTCGGAGTGCCCACCAACATCCTCGCCACCCGACTGCGCGAACTCGAACAGGCGGGCGTGCTGACCCGCCTGCCGCTCCGGCACAAGACCCGGGCTTATGCGCTGACCGATCGCGGCCTCGCGCTGCGGGAGAGCATCGACGCTCTCGAGCGGTGGGTGCGACCGTGAATCCTCCCCGACGCGGGCGCCGGGGAGGATTCACGGTGTGGCGTGCTATCGCACCGTGACCGTGACCGGCTTCGATGCAGTCTCGCCGTTGGCGTTGCGGAACACGGCGATCAGCTCGTGGTCGCCGGGCTCCACTCCCTCCAGCTCGACCTGCGCCCGCTGGGCGTCGGGGGTCGACGCGGCGAGCTCGCCGGAGTCGACCACCTCGCCGTCGAGGAGGATGTCGTACGCGTCGGCGTTGGTGCCCCACCACAGATTCGCCGTGACGGTGAACTCCCCGTCGCGGTCCCAGTTGTCGTGGGACACGACCGGTGTGCCGGGTGCCGCAGCGTTCACCACGACCGTTGTCGAGCTCGTCTCGGTGATGCCTTGGCTGTTGACGAGCTCGGCGGTGTACTCGTAGGTGCCGTTCGGCTTGCCCTCGAAGCTCACCCCCGTGGTCTGCGACATGCCCTGGGTCGGCTCGAGCACGCGGGTCTCGATCAGTTCGCCGTTCTCGAACAGGCGGAACACCGTGCCGGGAACACCCCACCAGAGGTTCATCACGACGTCGTAGGTGCCGTCGTGCAGGCCGTAGGCCCACCCGCTGGTGTTGGACAGCGTGCCGCGTCCGGGCGCCGCGTCGTATTCGTCGCCGGAGACGAGCAGCACCGTGCTGGTCTCGGTCGAGACGAAGCCGTCGTTGTTGGTCGCCGTGGCGACGACCTCGGCTTCCCGCCCGTCGCCGGAGATCCCGAGGTCGGCGAGCACGACGTCGCCGGATGCCGGCACACCGACCCCGTCGATGGTCACCGTCACGGACCGCACGCCGCTCTCGGGGTCATCGGCGGTGATCGCGAGTTCGAAGGGCTCGTCCACCGAGACCACGCCCGAGGGCATCCCGCTGATCACCGGCGCCGACTCGTCGGTGTCGGGCGCGCCGACGTACGAGATCGACGGTACGGGTGGCTCGCCCATCCCGGCGCCGATGAAGTACGACGGGTGCGGGGGCTGGTTGTAGGCGGAGTTCTGATTGGCGACCGCCAGGCGATACTGCGAGTCGTGCATCAGGGTGGGGATGCGCGTGTCGGTGACGTCCGTCGTCGTGTAGATGCGGATGCCGGTGCCGTCCTCCGGCCGCACCGCGAGCTCCTCGCGCCAGTCGCCGAACAGGTCGGCCTGGATCACGGGGTTGCCCTTGGTGGTGTTGTTGGTCGACGTGCCCTCGAGGCGCTTGATCTCGACCTCTTCCTGTGCCGCCGGATCCCACGTGGAGATCGTCGGCACGCCCGTCATGGTGTCTTCGTCGTAGTCGTGATCGGTGATCTCGCGCACGACGTCGCCGTTCCACCACGTGACGAAGTTCGCCGCGGGGATGTCGGTGGACAGCACCTCACCGGTCGAGGCGTTCAGCGTGCCGACGGGGGAGTTCCACGCGGCGTTCCCGCCGACGTTCCACGCTTCCGCTCCGGGGGAGGTGGGGTCGATGTCGGCGGCGGCGCCGCGACCGGTGTCGACGGTGCCCTCGTTCGACCAGAGGATCTCGCCGGTCTCGGCGTCGCGCATCGCGGCGATGATGTTGCCGTTGCCACTGGGCGACTCGAAGACGCTGTAGATCTCCTGGCCGGGCCGGTCGATCACGAAGTCGCTCACGTGAAGCGCGTCGCCGTGGAACAGGCGCGAGTTGTACAGCGGCATGCCGTCGTGGTCGATGGTCAGTGCGCCGAAGACGATCTCGTCGAGGCCGTCACGGTCGACGTCGGCGACGGTGAACTGGTGGTTGCCCTGCCCCTCGTATTCCGAGCCGGCTTCGTCGGAGTCGAAGGTCCAGCGCTCGACGAGCTTGCCGTCCACGAGATCCCACGCGACGATCACCGTGCGTGTGTAGTAGCCGCGGCTCATCACCAGCGACGGGTTCTCGCCGTCGAGGTAGGCGACGCCGCCGAGAAAGCGGTCGACGCGGTTGCCGTAGGTGTCGCCCCACGAGCCGACGTTCCCGCGGCCCGGAAGGTAGTCGACGGTGTCGATCGCGGCGCCGGTCTGCCCGTCGAAGACCGTGAGGAACTCCGGGCCGGAGAGGATGTAGCCGCTGCTGTTGCGATAGTCGGCGTCGGCGTCGCCGATGACCGTGCCCTCGCCGTCGACCGTGCCGTCGGCCGTCTTCACGGCGACTTCCGCTCGTCCGTCGCTGTCGTAGTCGAAGACCTCGAGCTGCGTGTAGTGCGCGCCAGCGCGGATGTTGCGCCCGAGGTCGATGCGCCACAGGCTCGTGCCGTCGAACTCGACCGCCTCGATATAGACGTTGCCGGTGTATCCCGGTCGCGAGTTGTCCTGCGCGTTCGACGGGTTCCACAGGAAGACCAGCTCGTACTCGCCATCTCCGTCGACGTCGCCCACGGTGCCGTCGCCCGGCGCGTACGTGGCGGTGCTGCCGTCGGGCATGGTCTGGTCGGCCGGCTTGTCGAGCTGGACGTCGAGGTAGTCCGATGCCCAGACGCCGAACTCGTCGGTGACCGAGACCTCGCGGTCGTCGACCTGGATTGTGACGAGGTAGGTCGAGTCGGCTGTGCCCTCGACATCGACGAAGTTCGTCGTGTCGGTGAGGGGCGCATCCGTGATCTTCGCGCCGTCGCGGTAGACGTCGAAGCCCATCGCGCGATCGTCGAGGCCGAGCAGGCGCCAGCCGAGGTAGACGCCGTCGTCGGTGGACACGGCGACGGGGGAGCGGTCGAGGTACTCGACGTCGCGCACGAGTGTCGTGGCGATCTCGGTCGAGAGCACCTCCGACTCCTCCGAGGCGCCACCGGCGTTCAGTGCGACGACCTTGTAGAGGTAGGGCCGGGTTGTCAGCACGTCGTCGTCGGTGTAGGTGGCCTCCGAGACCTGACCGATCTCTTCGAAGGGGATGTCGTCGCGCGTCGAGCGGAACACCTTGTAGAGCGCGACGTCGTCGGCGGCATCCCACGTGAGCGTGACCTGGCTGCGGTCGATGGATTCGGTCGTCAGTCCGGTAGGCGCGGCGGGCGGTGCGACGGACTCGTCGATCACCGACACGGCGAGGCGCTCGCCGGGGCGTGACGTGCGCTCGCCCTTGACCGTGGCGACGGCGTAGTCGTAGGTCTCGCCGAGCTCGACGTCGGAGTCGACGAATGTCGGCGATTCCGCGGGATCGGCCGGGGCGCTGACCGTGCCGATCTCGCTCAGGTCGCCGCCGGGTGCCGAGCGATAGAGGGTGTAGCCGGTGGCGCCCTCGACGGGCTGCCAACCGAGGGCGACTTTCAACTCGTCGGCGTCGACCGACGAGGCGAGGGTCGAGGGGGCGGCGAGCGGAGTCTGCACGGTGATGCCGTTGATGCGCGCATCGCCGGAGGCGGAGATGTTCAGCTGTCCGTCGGAGACCTCGATCGCGGGGAAGAACTCCTCGTGCACGTCGCCGCTCGAGGTGCGCGGACCCGAGAATGCCGTGCCCTCGATATCGAAGCTGGTGCGGTTGCCGGCGATGAGGTCGCCGGCCCACGTCGTGACTTCATAGGTGCCGTTGGGAACGTCTACGGCGAAGGCCGAACCGTCTCCGATGGTGAAGTCGCGGGCGACCAGGTCGTCGCCGCCGCGGTCGCGGAACGCTCCCGGAGCCGCGGTGAAGCCGTAACCCGCGTCAGCGTCGTATGCCGAGCCCGGGTGGATCGCGATCCAGCCCTCCGGAGTGGGGGAGGAGAACCCGCCGAAGTCGAAGCGCAGGTCGATTTCGTCGGCGGCGGATGCGGGGGAAGCCGCGAGGGCGCCGGAGGCGACGATCGCGCCTCCGGCGACGGCGGCGATGGTTGTTCTCAGTCGTCTGGGGCGACGTGGATCGGGCACTGAATCTCCTTCGAAACGGTGACTTCCGGAGGAGCGTCGGTGCTCCTCCCCACGCCGCACATGCGGGAAAGCGTTTGCTGACGCGGTTCGTCCATTGTCACGCCACCCGAAGGCAAGGTCAAGGAAAGCGTTATCTTTCCCGAATTTTCCCGAAGGGGACCGCTTCGGCGGGTCAGAACGGCGCCGGATCGAACTCGGCATCGGTGACGAACTGCACGCTGGACACGGGGTGGTCGGGGTAGACCCGTCCGGTGGGGCTTGTCCATTCCAGAACGCCGCCCGGCTTTTGCACGACCGTCCACGGCGTCTGATGTTTCAGGGTGTGATGTCGTCGGCAGAGATGACTGAGATTCGACACGGTGGTCGTGCCCCCGAATTGCCAGTCCAGCGTGTGGTCGAGGTCGCAGACCGCGGCAGGCAGTCGACACCCGGGGAATCGACAGTGCTGATCTCGAACGTCGAGGGTGCGGCGCATTTGACTGGACGCCTGGTATCGGTCGACGCCGAGCACTTCGCCGGAGATGGGATGTGTGAGAATCCGGTCCCATCCGGGAGCGTTTCTTGCGAGCTCCCTGGCCGTATCCGGGTCGATCGGACCGTGTCCGGCGAGAGTGACGGCTTCGAACGGGTCGTCAGCCGGGGAGTCGAGGAGCGTGAGCACGGGGATGGTGACCTGCACGTGCGCCTGGATCGCGCCCAGTCCGGTCGCGGTCGTGCCGATGTGTGCGTCGGGGGCTGCCGTGAGGAGCATGTCGGCGAGAAGATCGACCCGGATGGCGTCGAGCACACGGCGGGCGGCGAGGAGCTCGTCGAGGTGGGCCTCCGCCCGGTCGACCGCGCTCTGTTCGTTCCGCTCGGTTTTCGCTCCCGATCCCGTCGGCTCGGCCCCATTTCTCGATTCCGCGCGCTCGGCCTTCACTGCGGCCTGCACGGCGTCACGGGCATTGCGGATGGCCTCGGCATCGGCCTCGGCGACATCGCGAGCCATGCGGGTGAGGCGGTCGTGGACGCCGTGGATGATCACGGCCGGCCCCGTCACCTGCAGTTCGGCCATGCCGTCGTCGAGATCGTGGACCTGAACCGAGCGGGTCGCGGCGGCTTTCGCGTGGCGCTCGCGGATCGTCTCGTTGAGGAACCACTGCGCTCGTCGCCTGGCGATCGGCCGCAGGCGTGACGCGGACTCGGCTTCGGCGTATCCGAGCACGCTGTTCTCGTACTCGGCGGCGAGCTCGGGGTGCTCGATGCGGTCGCCCGCCTCGACGATGACGCGCGCGTGTGCGAGCGAGATGCGGCCGGCCCCGAGTGAGCGCACCGTCTCGGGGAACATCTCGACCATCCGCTCGGCCTCGCCGATCTGACGCTGCACGGTGCGGTCGGACACCCGAAGGGCGGTCGCGAGTTCAGCGGAGACGGAGCGCCGGGGGAGGTCGGCGGTGGACATGTTCTCTTCTGCGGCCGCCCACGCGTCTGCGATCTCGCCCGCGTGTGCGAGCGCACGGGCCTCGCGCGCCTGGAGCTGGGCGATCTGACGCCGGATGTCGACGACCTCGGTGACCACCGGCGCCAGTCGCGCGGCGGCGACCTGGTCGGGTGCGGTGGCTGTTCCGGTCATGACGACATCGTCTCACCGGCCTCGGACATTGCTTCGAAAGTATCGGTTGGTGCAGTTCACGCAGCGCGCTCGAAATGAGATCGGTCTGAGCCGTGAGTCGCAGCTATCGCTCCACTCGTGCCCGTACCCGCTCGTGTGTGGCTGCGGCGAACGACACCAGCCGAATCTCCTCCAGGCCGGTGTCGGCGCGAGAGATGGTCTCGACGGCGGCGTCGATGGCATCATCCAGTGGCCACCCATAGATGCCGGCGCTGATCAGCGGGAAGGCGATGCTCGTGGCGCCGAGTTCTTCGGCGACCTCGAGGGATCGTCGATAGCAGGACTCCAGAAGGCGCCGGTCGCGCTCCCCGGCGGCGTGGTTGGGTCCGACGGTATGAATGACCCATCGCGCAGGAAGGCCGCCGGCGGTCGTCCATCCCGCATCCCCGGTGTCGAGACCGCGTGGGAAGCGGGCGATGCAGTCGTCGAGGATCGCCCGACCGCCGGCGCGGTGGATCGCTCCGTCGACGCCGCCGCCTCCGCGCATGGCGCGGTTGGCGGCGTTCACGACTGCGTCGACCTGCTGCGCGGTGATGTCGCCGTGGAGAGTGGTGATGAGGGTCATGTCGTCATGGTGCCTTGCGCCGCAGTCGTTCAGAACCCCTTGCGCTCGACAGATGCGGCGGGGCGAAGGCGAGAATGGAGGGATGGATTCGCCCGCCGACTTCATCGACCGCACGCTGCGGGCCGAGGCCACGGAATGGCGCACGTGGGCCGACGGTGACGCGTCGGTCGGCGGGCTGCGCGTCTACGGCGCGTCGGTGGGGGCGGTGCGCGGCACCGTGCGCGACGCGCTCCGCCGATACGGCGACCTGCAGCATGATGAGGTCACTGCCGTCGCGTCTGAACTGTGGTCGGTGCCCGTCTTCGAGCGCCGGCTGGCAACGATCGTGCTGCTGCAGCGATACGTCGAGTCGCTCACCGGCAACGACCTCACCCGCATCGAGGGGCTCCTTCGCGATGCGCGCGTCGCCGACCTCATCGAGCCGCTCACGGTCGATGTGGTGCGTCCGCTGCTCGCTCGGCTTCGGGGCGCTGAGGCCGATCGCGCCAGACGGATCGTGGCTCGATGGGCGTCATCCGATGCGCAGAGCCTCCAAACCGCCGCCGCTCTGCTGTAGCGCAGAAGCACGTCGTGATCCTCGCGGGGACGCGGCATGCCGCGCTGAGCGGCGAACGCCGTTGGAACCGCGAACGCCGCTGTCAGATCAGCCCCACCATGCTGTACGCCGCCACGAAGGCGACCGCCACGACCGCCGTGCCGCCGACCGCGACCACGACGGGTAGGGCTCCACGGATACGACCCCACAGCATCACCCCGAGCAACACCACTCCGATGATCCCGATGACGATCCAGTACACCGGGCTCGTGGTCTCGCCGACCACCGTGAGTCCATAGGCAGCCTCGCCCATTCCGACTCCCGCGAGCGCGGCCGTACCGAGCGCGGCGCGCAGCCCGCGCGCGCGCAGCCAGCACGCGGCGACGCCGACGAACGGTCCGACGACGAGGCCGATCACCGAGAACATCAGCGGGTCATACGCGTAGCCGCGCATCGTCGACACGATCGCGTACCCGACGGTGAGCAGCACGAAGCTCACCGCCCCGAGCGCGGCGGACAGCCACCAGGGCACTCGAGCCCCGTAGACCAGCGCGGCGGTGATGACGGTCCAGCCGCTCGCCGAGTTCGCGAACGACACGAACCACTCGGGCAGGAACGCCTGCGCGAACGCCGTCGCGCCGCCGAGCACCAGGCTCGCCGCGAGCACCGCGGCTGAGGCGAGCGCCACGCTCGTCATCGATCTTGTCCGCGCCTGCGCGGTCGCCGCTTGCGCCACTCGGACACTCTATGTGCCCGAGGTGACAGGCCACCGACCGTCGGTCGCCTCATCCCCCCGACCCGCTCGCCACCGCCCGTGATGACGCCATCAACCGTCTTGTTCCGTCGCTGGTCGAGTCAGCCCAGACGTTCGAGGGGGTTGGCCGCGAGCTTGACGATGAGGCCGCCGTCGACGAGTCGTTTCGCGGCTGTATCGGGTTTTCGTGATGCCTGGTCGCTCAGGCATGAGCCGAACTCCGCGGCGAGCGTTCCTCGCGGGTGGGCGGCAAGCACTTCGCGTCGGAAGACTTCCAACAGAGCATCCGGCCTCGCGCCGGAGATGTCCAGACCCGTGGCGATCTCGAGCAGGTGGCCCTCGGCGTCCAACGCCGGATCGACACCCGGCCAGTTGTGGCGCACGATCACCTCGAGCACCCGATTGCGCCGGTGCGCCGGCCAGCCTGCTCCCGCGGTGAGCGCGACACCGACGTGCCCGCCGGCGTGCTCGTAGGAGATTGTGTGGTTATCGAACTCCGTCGCGATGCCGATGTCGTGCAGCACGGCAGACACATACAGCAGCTCGTGGTCGATGTCGGTGATGCCGTCGACCCGCGCGAAGGCCTCGGCCCAGAGCCACGAGCGCAGTGCGTGAGCGGTGATCGCGGGGGATTGGTACTGCGTGGCGAGCTCGAGGGCACCGCGTGCCGCCAGTGTGTCGGGCACAGTGAAGTCCGCGATGCGCATGCATACATCCTGCGGGCGCGTGGGGACCCCCGACACAGCCCGGTGCGACAGCGACCGTCCGAAAACAGCCATCCCGTTGCGGGCAGGGAGGAGCGGCGCGTCGACGTGGAGTGAACCGAGCCGGCCGTCCCGGCGGTCACTCGTTGCGGCCGCGACGCTCGATGCCGTCGAGCACGATCTCGAGTCCCGCTTCGAACGAGTCGCGGAAATCGTATCCGGGCTGCATGACGTGCTCGCTCGTGAAGCGCACCAGCGAAGGGTATGCCTCGGGCGAGAGCGGCGCGATGATCTGATCGCCGGCCTCGGTCAGGTCGCCGCCGGCGTCACCGAGCGGGAGTGCCGCCTCCTGCAGCGCGAAGCCGTAGACGAAGGCGTCGACGACCGCGAGTCCATGTGCGACGACGGCAAGCGAGAAGCCGGTGCTGAGCCAGGTCGTCACGAGCGCTTCGTGGTGATCGAGGATGTCAGCACCGGGGGTGCGTCGCGACTCCATGATGGGGATAGCCCACGGGTGCCGGCGGAGGGCGTCGCGCAGTGAGCGTGCGCGACTCGCGATGGCGTCCTTCCACAGCGTGTCTGCCGCGGGGCGCTCGACCTCGTCGAAGACGCGGCCCACCATCCCGTCGACGATGTCGTCCTTGTTCTTCACGTAGTGGTAGATCGTCATCGGTCGCACGCCGAGATGGTCGGCCAGGCGGCGGATCGTGAGGGGCTCGAGACCGATCTCGTCGGCGAGAGCCATCGCCCCGTCGATGATGTGGTCGCGACTGAGCGATCCCCGCGACGGCGGATCTGACGGCGACATCCTGCCTCCTTTTCTTCGAGTGCCTTGACGAATCGTACTAAGTACGCATACGGTACTCCTAATTGCCGTACTAAGTACGGCGCCCCGCAACCATCTAGCCGAAGAAGAGATCGATGACTGAACAGCTGAGCACGACCCCATCAGCGGATGCCGAGACGGTCCCCGCTACCATGACCGCAATCGTCCAGCGCGGCTACGGCGGTCCCGAGGTGCTCCACCGAGAGGAGATCGAGGTTCCCGCGCCTGACGCCGGTCAGGTTCTCCTCCGGGTCGCGGCGGCCGGCCTCGACCGCGGAGTGTGGCACCTCATGGCCGGGCTGCCCTACCTGGTCCGACCCATGTTCGGGATGAGCACTCCGCGGCAGCCGATCCCCGGTCTCGACGTCGCCGGCACGGTCGTCGCGCTCGGCCCCGGGGCTGAGGGCTTCTCTGTCGGCGACCGTGTCTTCGGCATCGCGGCCGGGAGTTTCGCGGAGTACGCCGTTGCGACCACGACTTCTATCACCCACCTGCCCGATGGGGTGAGCTTCGAGGATGCGGCAGCGCTGCCGGTGTCGGGACTCACCGCGTTCGAGGCCGTGCACACCCACGGCGGCGTGCAGCCTGGACAGCGTGTGCTCGTGACCGGAGCGTCGGGTGGAGTCGGCGGTTACGCCGTGCAGCTGGCCGCAGCGGCCGGTGCCGACGTGACAGGGGTCGCCAGCGGCGTCAAGGCTGATTTCGTCCGCTCACTCGGGGCCGGCCGGTCGATCGACTACGGCACAACCGTCGTGACAGATCTGCCCGACCGGTACGACCTCATCGTCGACGTGAACGGTCGGCTGCCGCTGGGTCGCCTCGTCCGCATCCTCACACCCGCCGGCGCCCTCGTCATCGTCGGTGGCGAGAACGGGGGTCGGTTGACCGGAGGCATCGAGCGCCAGTTCGGCGCCCGGCTCCGCTCCGCCTTCACGCGGCGGCGTCTGGGGTTCTTCATCTCCTCCGAGACACGCGCCGACCTTCCGGAGCTCGCACGCCTTGTCGAGACCGGGGCTCTCCGCTCGACCGCGACCACGATGCGCCCGCTCGCCGAGGTCCGTCAGGCGATCGCCGACCTCACGGATGGACGCGTCCGCGGCAAAGCCGTGATCCGCGTCGCCGCCTGAATCCACAACCCTCGCTGACGCCTTCATCCAAGGAGAATCCACGATGTCCACCATCACCCCGATCGACACCACCCGCCGCACCGCCGCCCGCGTCGCGGGCGCCGGATACCTCGGCCTGTTCGTGCTGGCGATCTTCGCGAACTTCGTCGTCAAACAGGGCCTCATCGATGCGTCGAGCGCCGAGACGACCGTGGCGAACATCCAGGCGCAGGAGGGGCTGTTCCGCGTCGGGCTCGCCGCTTTCGTGGTCGTCTTCCTCATCGACATTGCCGTCGCGTGGGCGCTCTACGTCCTGTTCGCCCCGGCCGGTCGCACCCGCTCCCTCCTCGTGGCGTGGTTCCGCCTGATCTACACGGTCTTCCTCGGTGTCGGCGCCGTCTTCATGTTCCTCGGCCTGCAGGTCGCCAATGGCACGACCTCGTTGGGCGCCGACGCTGCGCTGTTGATGTTCGAAGCGTTCGATTTCGCGTGGTTCGTCGGCCTGATCGCCTTCGGCGGTCACCTTGTGCTGCTCGGCGTGTTGATCATCCGATCGGGTCTCGCGCCGCGCCTTATCGGCGGCATCCTCATCGTCGCCGGGGCCGCCTACGCGGTCGACACCCTGGCGCACATTCTCGTCACCGATTACGCGGCCATCTCGAGCGTCATGCTCGGCATCGTCGCGATTCCCTCTATCGTCGCCGAACTCACCTTCACGATCTGGCTGCTTCTCTCCGGCCGCCGATCCAGCGCAACCACACGCGAAGAGCCTCGCGTGCCCGTCCTCCAGTGACCCGCGGCGGGCCTTCACACCGAAAGGTGCCTCATGCGTACGTTCCTCACCACCGTCCTGCTGCTCGGTGCAGCGCTCTCGCCGGGCAGCCACGCTGCGGCATCCGTCGAGCAGATCATCGATGAAGAGATGCCGGCGTCCGGGGTACCCGGGCTCGCCTACGCGATCGTCGACGGCGATACCGTGACGACGGGCGCGCGCGGAGTGCGCGAAGCGGGCACTGATCTGCCGGTCACCCCCGACACCCCGTTCCTCACCGGATCCATTTCGAAGAGCTTCACCGCCCTCGCGGTGATGCAGCTGGTCGAAGCGGGAGCCGTCGGCCTTGACGACCCGATCTCGGCGCACCTCGACGACTTCGCCGGCGGCCCGGGCGCGGATGTCACCGTGCGGCAGCTGCTGAGTCATACAAGTGGGTACTCGACACTCCAGGGCAACAGCTCACCGGCCGCACCCTCAGACGCCCCCGCGAACAGGCCCGGCGAGATATGGGAATACTCCAACACGAACTATCAGATCCTCGGACGCCTCATCGAAGCGGAAAGCGGTGACGACTTCGCCACCTACGTCGAAGAGCACATCCTCGAACCGGTCGGCATGGACGACAGCTTCGTCTCCGACGGCGCCGTGCACGAAGATATGGCCGTCGGCCACACCTCGTGGTTCTGGACCAAGCGCCCGATCGACGACCGCACGACCTCACGCGAAACCGCAGCGCAGGGCGGCGTCGTCGCGACCGCCACCGACCTCGCTCTCTACCTTCAGGTGATGATCAACGGAGAGGATGACGTCCTCAGCGCCGAGGCGAAAGCGACGATGATGCGCCCCGCAAGCGAGGCTTCGCCGTTCTACGGACTCGGCTGGTTCATCGATACGAGTGCCGGGACCGTCTGGCATTCGGGGTCGACGCCCGGCGTCGAGACCCTCGCAGCACTGTCGCCCGACGAGGGTCGAGCCGCGCTCGTGTTCGTCAACGGCGGCAGCGGTCTGGGGTTCGGGGAGACGACGCAGCTGCGTGATCGCGTGATTGCCACAGCCCTCGGCACGCCCGAGCCCGAGATCGGGTCGCGGTGGGCGCAACAGGCACTGTTCCTCGGACTTGTTCTCCTGCCGATCGCGTATGCGGTGAGCATGGTCTGGGCGTGGCGGCATCGCACCGCGCTGCGCGCGAAGCGGCGCGGATTCGGCCTCTTCAGCCTCTGGTTCCCGCTCGCCACCACGATCGCCGCCGCTGCCGTGCTCCTCTGGATCATGCCGAACCTGCTGGGCGCGCCGCTCGGGACGATCCTGGTGTTCCAGCCCGATGTCGGCCTCGCGCTGATCGCCTCGGCCGTCATGGGTCTTATGTGGGCAATGTTCCGCCTCGGCGTTGCCTACAGCGGTATCGGCGTAGAAGCGATGCCGTGAGACAGTCAGCGGGCATCGCGCGGCGGGGGCGGTGGGTGCGTCTTCGAGGATGCCCGGGTTCATCGGGGCATGAATGCACGAGGGCGGTGCGGCGCTTCAATCCTCGAAGCGGCGACGTGGGCACGTGGGAGGGGTGGACCCGTTGAGGTCAGGGTAGCTAGTGGCCCGGAGCCGGCAGGCACCCGCCGTCCATGATGAATCCGCCGACCTCGACCTGCACACCTTCGGGTGTCACGGCGCCGAAGAGGCATCCGCCACCGACGACGGCCACGCCGAACGGCACGTCACCATTGCGCTCGTAGCTTTGGATGTTCGCTTCGGTCACGCCCGCCTCGACCAGTGCGGCGCGCACGGCGGTTTCGCTGATCCCAGCGCTCGAGACGCGCACGGCCTCGAGTGCCGCGGTCACGGGCGCGATGAGGTGCGATCCTGCTTCTCGTCCATCTTGCGGCTGCTCCATACGTTGACGGTAGAGCTCGTTGCTCGCCATGTTCTTCTCCGCGTCGTAGGCGACGCAGCCAGGCGCCGGTTCGATGCCGGGCTGCTCAGCAACCGCGCATGTCGGCGAAGGAGAGGCACTCGCTACACCAGGATTTGCCGCCACCGATGCGCAGCCGCCGAGAGCGAGGGCTAGCGCGAGAACACTGGCAGCACCGCACACCGCGCCAAGCCCCCGCGGCGATCTCAGCGCCTGACCATAGGGACTGCTCCTCATGCGAGCATCTTAGCCTCGATCCACCGATGAGCCCTCGGCGGGTGGCGTCGGCCTGATCGGCGTGGGGTGACCCGCCGCGGGCAGGGGCGAGTTCCGGGCGTCTCATCCCGGTCGTCCACTGGGTCCTTGGTCGT